>Ga0181356_1000146_pt1 | contig 29318 bp, 33 predicted proteins | sample Fa13VDMM110SN_FD_130104 | JGI IMG/M metagenome (GOLD analysis project Ga0181356, IMG submission 130104) | Freshwater viral communities from Lake Michigan, USA - Fa13.VD.MM110.S.N | ecosystem: Environmental > Aquatic > Freshwater > Lake | place: USA: Michigan | collected 2013-09-24 | reverse complement strand
TTATTTTGTGTGTTGATTGCAGAGTGGGCAGATTGTGAAGTCCGGCTTGGATGCCCGTTGCCAAGCGGAAATTGTGCATCCGAATGCGAATGCGATTAAAATCATAATTAGAAAATCTCTCATTTCAAAAATAGGTGGAGAATTGAAATCTTCAGTTCATTCCAAACGAACTGAGCGACATAGTATTCGCGTTTGATGTAAAGCCAAGCGAGCTTTAGGTGGTACATGGGATTGATATTGTAACACTAAAACTCTACGGGTCTATCAGAAAATTCGATCCACCAACGAGTGTCCATTGATGGAAGGTAATCGCACCATTCCTCCGGTCTTTTCGTTGTAACCCAGGTTTTGAATGCTTCACGCTCTCCACGCTCTTCACAGATGTCATACCAGTTGCGCTTCTTTTGCGCGAGGTTGGCGTTAGAGTGTGTTTTATATGTGTTCTGGTGTGATGGTATTGAATTAGGTGTTTCATCCTCCCAACGCCTTCCGTTTAGCCATGTCGCAGGGTGAGGAATAAATTGAGGATCAGTCCAGAGCTTCATTTGCTTTTGAAGGGATGGCATGACTTCAGATAGAACGCACTTCTGTTTCTTCCACGATTTCTCGGCATTGGTTTTGGAAACCTTGCGCGGGTAACTGGAGTAGAAAGTTTCAAAGTCCGAAGCTGCTGATTGCATTTCAATTTCTGTCTTCGCCCTGGCATCGTTTAATTCTACTTGTATTTTACTGTTCAAAACAAATTCTTCTCTTCTTTGATCACGCATAAGTATTTCATTACCATTAAAAGGTATTTCATTTATCAGTAAAGGGTATTTGTCTGCGGAATTTCCACCCTGTGGGATTTCCGTAGTGTGGAATTTCCCCAGTGTGGCATTCATTGCATAACGAACTTTTACATACCAACCATCTATCTTTTTTTCTTCTGTTCTAACCTTAACATCTTCAATAAATTTTGCCTCAACCAATTGATTCTTTGCTCTTGAAAACCTATCCCTCCCCCAGTCCAAAGCTTTCATTACATACTCTGATGTTGCAAATACATTTGAATTCTTCTGCCACTTCCTAATGTAGCAGTATAAAGTATAAAGAGCGATGCAGTCTCCTGGGTTTTGCATCTTTAGCAACCTATCTATCGAAGGCTTCGTTACTCCAATCAATATATCTTCGATACTTCCTTCTTGCATAGTATCGACTCGTTCATATTGCTCAATTTTGTATTCCATAATAAAGGGGGCCATCCCCCGCCACGGTAGAAGACCGATTGAATGTCGGGTAGAAATATTTCCGTGACGGAGGGATGATATATTGTTGTTTCGATTTAATCTTCTATTGCGTTCGTTTCTACGCGAACGGCTGTATTTCTACAGCGGATTGAACACTACACTGCCTGAGTGTAGAGTCAAGTATTGTTTAACGATACTTGAGAGTCCTCGTTTTATGTGGTTGCGAGGATGGTGTTATTCCTAACCAGATCAAGCCCTGCCAAGGGTTTCAATCCGCCACAATACCACGTTATTGCATCTCAAAATTCTAAAGTTCGTATCCGCCCTTGTCTTCTTCAAGCAGACCATAAGCCTCCATCAGCCTTGCTGTCGCTTGGTCTACCCAATCCATGCAAGCCGTGTGATTAGGTTTCTTGTAGTCAGCAATCGCAAGGATAATATCCGTCTTTGCAGACTGAAGTGCAAGCCAAACCTTTTGTTCGTTGCTCATTTTAGGGTTATTTTTAAAAAGTATTCTTTTACTATTGTTTGGTATGGATACATTCCACGCTTCTCCCACCAATCTATTGGCTCACACTCGCAATCATGCACATGTTCTTTGTGAATATTGCATTTGTAATCTTCACAGGAATCGCAGGGTTCCCAGCATGGAATATTCTTTTTCAACCGTTTAGTTTCTCCAATAGTGTCAGAAAAGCTCTGGTTGCTGTTGCGGGGACAACTCCGTTTCCGAGCAATCGGAGTTCGTCCGTGCGGTTGTCAGTTTTAACCATCCACTCACGAATTTTGGCCAGTTCTGAATTACTGAGGCCGGACAACTCGGAGATACCCAACCGAGATTCAGTCCCATGAGTTGAGTAACCCATTGGCTGTTCAATTTCGCTGCACTCGGAGGCATTGGCCCTGTCACTTTCTCGTTTTCGTGTAGCACTTGGCTCTGAATCGGCTTGTGTAGATTCACTCCTTTCTCGGTCTGCTGGAATTCCGCTCGCTTCGTCCATTGCTCCGTGTTCTCTGGAGGCTGGAAACAGAAGCTGTTCGGTGTTGCCCATGTCTCCACCTGAACCTGACCAAGTAGACCCAAGTCCTTCCCTCTGGCTATCCTTGTTTCCGCACTCTCCTGTCCACCCACTCTTGGAGTTGCCCATGTTTTCAGGTCTCGCCCCAAACATTTCTGGTTGCTCCCAATTGCCGTCCTCGCTCCCTCGATATGGTCGCTCGCTTGAGGAGTTGCCCATTGTTGTCTCCCAACTTGAGTTTCTAAATTCGGGAATCTGTTTTCTTTGTTCGCTGACTCTTGTGTTATTGTTGCTGCCATTGCACTGCACGATCTTGGAGTTGCCCACGATTTCGGAGTCGCCCCCACTTGGTTCTGAAGGTAGATTTGCTTGCTGGTATTCTGATTCTTCTCTTCCGCTACAGATGGTGTTCTCCACATCTTCTCCTGCTCCTCCATTGCTACCTTGGTCGTCAGGAATAACTGTTTGTTGATCCCCTGTGCCTTCTTTGCATCCGCTATCTGCTGCCACTTCACCGGATCCGCATTGACTCCCGGCCTGCTGTCCCCATCCGCTGATGGTGTTGGCCACAACTCTTGGCGGCTCCCATCCGTATTGGGGTTGACCTGGGCGGCTGGGCCATGCTGTTGCGCCGCAATGTTGAGGCTCAAGAACATCTTTCCGCCACGCTTCTCCTTTGCTGCGGCATATGCTTCCGGCGTCCACTGCGTGTCCTGCGCTTGAGGTGTCGGCCAGTTCGCCGCATCCTTCACCACCGCAGTCCCCAAGTTGGGATTCTTTCGATTGCCTTGGGTCGGGCCGGAATCCTTCCAATCCCGCGCATTTGAGGTAGGCCATGATGAACACTCGTTTGCGCTGGTGGGGAGCGCCGACTTCAGACGCACTGAATATTCCTGCCGTTGCTTTGTAACCCACCCGTTCCAACTCTCTAAGGACATGGAGCAAAACTGGCGTTCCGGCTGGGTCTGCCCAACCTTCTCCAGTAAGTTTGCTTGAAAGGATTCCTTCGACATTTTCCAAGAAAACAAGTCCTGGTCTGCATCGTTTGATTCCATCAATGATGAATGGGAAGAGGTGTCTTGGGTCTTGATCTCCATCTCGCTTTCCAGCAGCGGAGAATGGCTGGCAGGGAAAACCTCCCGATACCAAGCTGACATCTTGAAACTCTTCCCAAGGGAATGTCCGTAAATCATTCCAGATCGGAGCCGGAGGAAGGAGTCCTGCTTCCATTTTCGACAAAGCATTTTCCAGAGCAAATGCCTCGATCTCGCAAACAGCAGCGAGTCGTAGTCTGTCTCCGAAAATTCGGTGGAGTCCGAGGTCGATACCTCCGTAGCCAAAGCAGAGGGAAATGTGTGAGAGGTTAGGTTTTTGGGTAGTATCCACATTAGTGTTTTTCTGGTTTATTGTTTAACAATAGCGAGCGTGATGTAGTCCTTGACGAACTCTTCTGCTGTGTCTTGATCATGGATCAACTTTAATTTGATCTTATCAATACCTCCATCTTGCCGATAAATTGTGACATCGTTACCTGCGATCTTAACCTCGCAGCCAAGGTGAATGAATGTATGTTTCATGGAAATCAGATATTGACACACCACTACATTTAGTGCAAGATATATTTCGCATGAACGCAAAACAACGCATAGAACAAGTAGAGTCAAAAATACTCTACCGCAAACAAGGAAAGCGATATATACAAGTCACAGACGATAACTCATACTTTGGGCTACAGGAGGGTTACTGGCTCGTTAAGATAGCACCAGGATGCACCAGCGTCCGGCAATGTGTTTATCCAGACAAGGCTGAAATCCAAGCTGCCGCACATAACAAGCAGGATAAGTTGATGGAAATCGTCCGCAAGGCTGGAGAAGCAAGACCCAACCCGATCAAGCTCACCAAGGAAGAACACAAGGACTGGCAGGCATTCATCAAGAAACACGGTGAGTCATTCAATATGCTCTGCTACCCATCACTCCAAGAAGTAACCGAAAAGATAATCGATGAACTATTTAAAAAGGACTAATATGGAAGACACGATGCCAGAATATGTGGGAGATTTCACCTTTCGTAGTATTCCTCGCCCAGAAGATGTCCCGCTGGAAGTAAATCACAGTCTCCTCGCACAATGCGAGATAGATTCACTTAGGGCTGAAGTGCGGTCTTTGGTATATAACCTCTCTCTTTCACAGGGTGAGGTTGCAAGGTTGCGAGATATGGTTGAGAACCCCAATGGATACTCAAAGTTCCTTGGCTTCCCATTCCGGTATCTTGACGAGTCCGAAGATGATTGCCGGAGGTTTACCTACCAAGTCTTCTATTGCGGACACTGGAGGGATGTGGGTATTTGCTCCCTGTCATTCAACCGAGAGGAAGCGATTGCAGAGATTATCAAAATGATCCATAGGGAGGGCGCGAAATGAGTGCCACCCCAGAGACAGATGCTGCACAACATGAAGGGCTGCTCAGAACAAACCCAATCCCATTGCAGGTCGTTACAGTCACTTTCGCTCGCAAGTTGGAGCGTGAGCGCAATGAGCTACGGGCTATCGTTCAGCAACGATTGGTTGCAGGAGCAACAATACATCAAAACGCTAACGATTTGGTGCGTAAAAACGAGCGAATTGAATCGGAACGGGCCGACCTCATTGGAGTAATCAAGTCTCTACGCAAGAACGCAAGAGAGGATGCTGATCGTATAGACGAACTGGAAAAAGCATTGTCTTATGGTAAGGGAGGCGAAACACTTCTATCTAAATTCTTAAAAGCAGTAAAAGATAAGGATACGATACAGCAAGAGGCAAAGCTATTAGTCAAACTACTTGTTCTTCAAATTGAGCATCCCGCATATTCAGTAGATGATGTTGTTGGGAGATTGAATCTAATGGCAGATGCAAAGAAATTCATAAATGAAGTGTAGAGAATGCGGTAAGGATACCGAGGTTAAGGACACTCGCGTTCTGACAACCAAAGACAATGTTTGTTTTGTCCGGCGTATTAGGTATTGTTGCAAGCAAGCAATCACACACGAAGTCTATGTTGAAGATAGTCCAATACCGGACATTTACAGAATGAAAAGAATTCGTAAGCCTGCCAAAAAAACAAAGCCCAAAAAGAAAAACCAATGGTTAAAAAACATAATGTCAAAGCTGGATTCGTAGGATGGATTTGATTCCATTCATTGGTCTTGAGAATGGGGAGATGAGAATATTCGTCTCTCCATTCAAGCTGAATAAATTAGGTGATATGCACATGAGAGGAAAAGAATTTCCAAAGTGTGTTTATTCGCCAATCGAAAATAGCGAATGCCTTGAAACTCTAAAAAGTATGGAACGCTATTATGCCCCTGTTAAGAAGAAGTAGGATGAACAAGGTGTCAGCAAGGCACTCTAAAGAACTCGTTAAGTATTCTCAAGCAAGGAAAGAACACTTCGCATTGAATCCATATTGCGAGATTTGTGGATGCGATGCTACAGACATTCACCACATGGCTAAAAGGGGGAAGAATCTGTGTAATAAAGACACCTTCTTATCAACCTGTAGATTTTGCCATACTAAATGCCATGACAATCCAGCCTGGGCCAAGGAAAATGGATACACGCTATGACCCAAAAAGAACTAATGCTGGCATTCCCAAACGCCTCACAATCATTTTTACAAGCCAATGCAACTAAAACTCACAGTCCTATACAGAACCCCGTCCCTAAACAAAACTATGCGCCAACACTGGGCAGTCCAATACAAGGAAAAAAAGCTGGCTTGGGACGCGCTGTTGGACGCATTGACGTCCGCTTCACTCTGTTCCGAGTCCGGTGTCTTGATCCAGACAACGCCGCAGCTTCCACAAAGAATCTACTTGATGGCTTGCGACACTCTGGACTCCTATCTGAAGACAACCCATGGACAATCCGCCTCCAAATCGAACAAGAAAAAGTTAAGTCCTTTGATCAAGAAAAAACAGAAATAGAAATTAATTATCCCATTGACTATTGGGAAGTAATAAAATAGATTACACATAGCTGGGTGCGTGTGTGCGTCCAGGCTTGTGTGTTCATGGTGGGGGAGGGGGTTAAAATCCTCTCCCCCTTCAGCATTTAAGCCTAAAGAACCCGGTCTTCCGCGCAAAGCCTCCAGCAATAATTACAAATTGTTTGTACTCTGCACCCGCTCTTTCAAGTGCAGCCTTTGCAGCAGGCCGCGATCTATTCATATTCTTAGATGCCTCATAGATGGAAATCCACCCATCCTTTCTAAGCCCCTCAATAGAATTAGTTTTGCTTTGGTCGAACAAACCCTGCCAAGCAGAGTTTATAGCGGCAACATCCACGGGTTTCCCCTTTTTCGTTCGCATATATTTACTGTTATCTGTGTGTCTGTGTAAAATCCGTAACCAAATCCTTGCGTCCAGGCAAGCGTTTGGCGTTTCGTTTTGGAATAGTCAGCACCAAAGCGCATCAACATACCAACTGAATATCCGGTAGCCCCATTGAGTGTTCTTGCTTGTTCTATGCCAGTGCGATGCACATGCCCCATAATGCAATTTCCAAATGTTTCTGCGTGATCCCTAATACTGGCTACGTTATACATAAAGCCGTGGATAAATTTTGTGCCTCCAATTATAGGATGTGACTGCATATCATATGGATATGTCCTGGCCTTTAGGTTCTTTGCAGTCTTCTCAATCTCTTGGATAACCAGTGTTGCAGCATGGGCCGCTAACGCATTAGGCGAATTGGCAAGCCTGAACAATCTGTCCTCATGGTTTCCGTATAGGATATGATTTGGGCGAAGCTCTTGTAGGAAATCAACACCAGCAGAAAGGTCTTCCGCTACTGATGCTGCACGATCTGCTGCATTTGGGTCATTCATTGCTCCAGAACGAGCCGCTGCTGCGTCAATGAAGTCTCCGAGATGGATGGCAGTATTTGGCTTAAAACTCTCCTTAAATCTAAGCACAGCGTCTCTGGCCTCTGGGTCAAGGTGATCTCCGTGAGAACAACTAACCGCCATCCATTTCTTCCATTGTTTATTTATTGTCGCCATGTTCTTCTATGAGTTGAATTTTAGGACACGGGAAGTCATCCTGACTCCACATTGGCTCTCCATTCTCTTTCAAATGTGGAAAATGACGAAGGCATCTGTATGCTCTCTCTTTCAGTTCAGATACTTTCTTAGGTCGAGTGTCTGTATACAAAAGATCACGCAGGAATTTCTGTGTTTTAACCAGTGAATTTAGTTGTTCGTAACGTAAGCTCATTTTTGTAATAGTTCTTTAGGGAATTTGTCCAACAATTGAACAAGGGCTTTCTCTCCAACAATAATAGCATCCTCGTTTAATTGAGGGAATGAGGCATGAAGAACTTCGTGCATTGCAGTGCCAAGAACCATATCTGGGTCTGGTGTTACAAATATCTTTTTGTCTTCAGATACACAAAGCCCAATGTCATCTTCTTCAACTCCAATGTAATCGTTTGGCGTTGGTTTCTTAAAAAGAATCTTCCATTTCACTCCATCAATTTTAATGAAGATGTGCTTCATGTTGTTGGGATACTAACAATAAATGTGAACAAGTCAAAAATAATTTTAATGCGCTTGCGTAAACTATTGGCTTATCACCATTTAGTTTTATCAGCCCAATATGCAGCAGACATTTTTCCTTTAGCAATATTCTTTGAATGGCGAGCTTTGAATGATGCCCTACGCTTGCGATCTGCCTCAGACTCACCCTCGCGTTTGGGAGAGCCGGATACACCTTGTTGTCCAAATCGAATCGTTCTTGGTTTTCCATTGTCACTCACAAGAACTACATGGGATTTCGCTGCTCCTGGTGTCCGTTTAGGTTTATTCACACCGGACACACCAAGCCGTTTCATTGCTGATTTGATTGCATCACTCATTTGTAAACGCCTCTCTAATGATTTGTTTTACATGGGCAATCTGCCTTGCCTTGAGACATTGCCTTAGAATTTCTTTAAGTTTTGCGTTTTCTTTTTCCAACTCTTTGGTCTGACTATCTTTTTGTTCCATAATTGTTAAACAATAAATCCCTTACTAAACTTTAGCGCATTGTCCCACCTGTTTTGAAGACCTGCCCAGAACTGCTTTCTCGCTCCAACCGGAGGTGCTATACGAATCTCATATGTCTCCCTTGCCTTGCGTAGCTTATCCAGTAGTTCTGCTGGACTTCCATTCCCCATAGCCGCTTGGGTAACGGGGCCAAACTTGCCATCGTCTGGAACTCCCAATGCAATTTGCAAAATACGCAATGCACCTTTCGGCCCTCGATTAAAAGCTGTGTCACGAAGGAATGCCTCAACAGCAGGGTTGCGAGTCCAGTTGCTAACTACATTTGTGTAGTCCATTAGATATGCCTTTGCATATTCTTCTGCTTCAAAATGCTTACCCTCTTGAATAAGGTTCTTCAACTTCCTCGCAGCTTCTGGATGATAGCGATCATTGATTCCGGCAACCTCATACGATCCACCACCATCAGCGGCAGGCAGATCATAGACCTTGAGGTTTCCTTGTTTGTCCCTACGGGCTTCTGAATCCAAGATGAACCCAGCCATGTCAATTCTTTTAGGCATAATTAAAAGTCAGCAGAACCCTTGATCTCTCCCTTGAGCGGGAACAACGCAATGCTATACTTGAGGCTATCAATAAGCCTAACAAGGAATGAGCGTTGATCTACAATCTCGGTAAACTTAATAGGGTTCTCATACCAGACATTTGATGGATACATCTGACCATACGAGCATGCAGTCATTGCCAAAAGCAAACCGAATATCTTATTTCTCACGGGCTTTGCTTTACGCACTTCTGCACTGGGATTGAACAATCCCCCTGGTCTTGTCCTGCGAAGCGTCTTACGAGCCTTCACGCGCCCGTAAACAGCAAGTCCTGCACCCGCCATCTCCATAGCAATAGTAACAATGTCCGTAAGTTCTTCGTTTATGATATCTACATTGAACCACTTTAAAGCTTGAGCGAGCAGCATAACAACGATTCCAATGATCGTCCTACTCTGCCACCATGGCTTGTCTCCGTTCATTTTCCGATGCGGGAAAGAGCCAGTTCGATTGCAAGGTTAACTGCCCTTGTAGAGGCATCCATACCTTCTTTAAGTGCGGCTTGCTTGATTCTTTCTCCAGCAATCTTGCGCTTCTCATCTCCACTTGCAGAAGAGTCTACCAAAGAAGATACAACTTCAACGGCAATTGGAAGCAGTGCCTTTAAGATATTCGCAGTGCTATGTTTCAAGATTGGAATAATAAACTCCAATACAGATTTAGATGCTCCGGTAAGTAACGACAGTGCTTTTAGTAGTAGTGTTTTCATTTTGATTTGTTCGATCATTTAAAAATAAGTTGTGATAATTGCCATGCCTGCACCGCCCACGCCACCAGCACCAGAAGTTGCGCCAGTTTCAGTTGCCCCCCCCCCACCACCGCCACCTGCGGGAAATCCTCCTGCGCCTCCATTGCCTCCAGAAACAATAATTCCCGCACCACCCCCCCCACCACCTGATCCAACGGAAAAAAGACCAGTTGTTGCAGATGCGTTATTTATTCCTGCCCCGCCATCAACTCCAACCGCCCCACTTGTTCCACCGATATAATTTAAAACATTTGATCTTCCGCCAGTGCCTCCTGCGAAAAATGTTCCCGGTGTAGCAGAAACTGATCCTCCGCCACCACCTCCAGCACCACCATATTGAGTAAAAGTAGTAGCAGAAGTTGGCAAACCAACACCTCCGGGTGTAGATGATCCTCCATTACCGCCATTATTTGCTTGTAAAATTCCAATACCTCCCGCGCCTCCACCATCCGAACCAAATCCACCACCATTCCCGCCTGCACAAATTAAAGAGTTAAATGTTGTATTTCCACCAGTTCCACCAACCCCACCATTTCCATTTATTGCAGTCCCTGTGCCGCTTGTTCCGCCAGCACCTATAGTAATAAGTTCAGTATTACCTAAAACACTTTCAGGAATTGTTATATTTAAATAACTTCCCCCGCCACCACCTGCACCTCCACCTTTTTGCGCTCCAGAAAAAGTATTTTTTCTGCCACCACCACCACCCCCCCCACCACCAAAAAGTTGGATGTTTACGGATTTAGCGTTTGTTGGTTTTGTCCAAGTTGAGATTGATGTAAAAATTTGTATGTTAGCTGTTCCTCCACCTGCCGATGGGCCAGTAGCTCCTGTTGCCCCTGCAATAGTAGCTGTAGTTTGAATGGTTCCGTCACCAAACTTGATGCCAGTGGAATCAAGTTTTAACGCAACTAAGTTATCGGGTTCTACACCAATTCCAACCTTGCCAGTTGCACTTACAACAAACGGAGTGGTGTCTGGAGTTGGAGTTTCGTCCTCGATGCGAAGACAGTCTCCTGTTCCCGTTGTGTTTGTGATTTTCAATCCGCCACCATTGCCGTTTTGAGTTACAAGAACTGTTGGAGAAGTTCCAGTAGATGTAAATGCGGCGGCAGAACTCGGAGTATTAAATGCGGCTGAATTTGTTACTGTTAAAGTATTACCAGAAGTAACGGGAGCGTTAATTGTTTGTAATGCAGTAAAAGCATTACTTTTAAGAGTTGCTAAATCTATTGTTTCCGGCGATCCACTTGTTCCTCTTCGCATTCTAATACCAGTAGATATTGCCCAAATATCCCCCAAATTAGGAGAGGTAGGATCAACTCCGTATGGGATATTTAAACCACTATTTACTGTTGTTGACGCTGGAAGCGTAAGCTTACCCGTCATTGTGTCTCCAGATTTTTGAACGAACGTAGAGGTATCTGGAGAAATACCAGTTGCTCCAGTCGCTCCAACGCTACCGATTCCTGTTGCGCCTGTGCTACCAATTCCTGTAGAACCAGTTGCTCCGTCTACTCCAGCGGTTCCCGTAGCACCAGTAGCTCCCGTCACGCTTGCGCCTGTTGCGCCAGTTGCTCCAGCCCCTCCAGTAATGCCTGTTGCACCCGTAGCTCCTGTTGCTCCAATAGCAGATGCATTAGCTACAGAATTCCAAGCATAACCATTCCATTCCCACGTCTTCCCGCCGGATGAAAATTGCTCCCCAATAGTTGTTGGTGTTGGAAATGTGATAGGCATATTAGTTTTTATTCTTGTTCCAGTTTCTGATGATAACAGAAAGCGATGCTATGCCAACTACAATACCAATGCAAAGAGAACCCACGCGAAGCCATTGTTCGATTTCTGGCAAGAAAGAAATTCCCACAGATGTCGCTGTAGCTAACACTCCTGCCATTCCTGCGTTAAATGAGTTCGTATCCATTTTCTGTTTCTTCTGTTTGTTATGGGTATTTAAGGTCGAGTAATTTAATCTGATCGTCGCATTCTTGTTCCGTGCCTACAAATAAAACTTCCTGCGTTGAAATAGCTTGGTCGGTTTGCTCGTAAAATATAATTGTTTTTTCAGAATAAACCAATTTCCAATTAATGGACTCATCAAACGACCATCCGTTTTCATTAGGCGGAATTATCATGCTATTGTTAAAGTTGAATTTGCAGAATTGTAAGTTGCGGTTCGGCTTGGTGCGCCCACGAGTGTCACGCTTGCGTATGTTTGCGTTGTGGCTCCGGGCAGCAATCGGTAAGTCTCACCCACGAGTGGAGCAGTAGTAAATGTTACAGAAAGTGTTGTGTTTGTAAAATTTGCTAACGAAAATTTACCAGCAGGCCCACTGATTAGAGCGGCAATTCTGAGTGTTCCTGCGGTGATGCTTGTTGATCCTGTGTAGGTATTAACACGATTAAATATCTGTATGCGCCCGGCACTATTCATAACGACAGAAATGTTATTTGTCGTGCCGTCCACAATCGTTCCGTTATGTGTTCGATCTCCAGTCATGCCTGCAATAGTTAAAACCGAATTGACTGATCCATTATTAACTATGCGTACACCATTTCCGGTTGTAGGAACAACCGAGGCCAAACCTCCGAGCGATTGGTTGTATCCATTTAAATCAACTGAGCCAGTGGAGGTGGTCACGGCATTGTTCAGAAAAGAACTTGTTGAAAGAGCATTATTGACTCCTAAAACACAACTCCCAGCCCCGTTTATTATCGTCTGAACATAAGTGCTTCCAGCGGTATTGAGCGTCCAGTTTCCAGTTGCGTTAATATCAACGAATGATGTGGTTGGTGACAATGATATTACTCCGTTTAAAAACGAACTATTTCCGGACTGACTTCCTCGCAACGAAATTGTTCCGACAAATGTTGATCCGCTGATGCCTCCAGACGCGGTAAGGTTTCCAGATGATTGCGTGTTGCTGATATAAATCGTTGTCGAATTTGGCGTTGTTATTGCAATGCCCCCTGTCAAACTGGTGTTGCCTGTTCCCGTGCTGGCTATACCCTCGCGGCCTGTGCTACTGTCGATGCTGATGGGGTTGGCTATGGTAAGTCCACCATTCACTGTAAGAGTGTTAAAAGCTCCAGTTTGAGTTGATTTGAGAAATATCGTTCCAGTTCCAGCGGCGTTTGCGTTTGCAAGAGTGAGGATACCGTTGTCCAATATGGTTACTCCTCCAGTAAAAGTGTTGTTCCCCGAAAGTGTTAATGTGCCACTACCATTTTTAATAATACCGATTGCACCAGAAATAACCGACGAAATGGTTGTGGCCGAGTAAACCATAAACTGCCGGAACGCACTTGTCGCAGATGTAATTGTTCTTACTGCGTTTAATCCTACATTTGCCGCACTGGAATCCGTTAATTTCATCCTACGATTATGTAAAGCGTGTTAGCAGTCGGAGTTAAAATTCCGTTGTATACCGCTTGAGTAATTTGAACCATATTAAGCAGTTGGGTTCCTCCTTGTGCTGCGGTAGTGTCGCTTAAAACTCCAACATTAGAAAGAGTTCCAATATTAAGAGATAGACCTGTTCCAATAGAAATTTCTTCTGCCGTTCCTACTCCCAATGCTCCTCTTCCAAGCAATTTTTGGCTTGCCATGCTGGTCGAGATAACTGGAGTCGCCCCGCCAGTGCTTGTTAATGGCGCAGTTGCCGACACTGATGTCACTGTACCAACCCCCTTGCTATTAAATGTAGTCCAATCAGCGGAAGTGAGGAATCCTTTTGCGGATGCTGATGCCGCCTGCCCAGTAGTATAGTCGATTGAAACAACTCCTGCCGTTGCGTTAAAATCAGAAGAATTAAAAGCAGCAGCACCTTTTGTTGCGCCATCTGCGGCTGCGTTTGCTATACTAATTGCGGGAGTTGCCCCACCAGATGATGCTATTGGCGAAGTGCCGGTCACAGATGTTACTGTTCCACTCCCCGTTGCTGCCGTTGTTTGAATAGTGCCGTCACCAAATTTAACTCCAGTTGTATCAACAGAAATTGCAACAGTTGCGTCTGGGTTTACTCCAATACCAACCCTTCCTGTTGCCGAAACAACAAACGGAGTTGTTTCTGGAGAATCATCCTCGATGCGTAACGATTCTCCTGATCCTATTGTATTTACAATTTTAACTCCACCACCATTTCCGTTTTGCGTTACAAGCAACGCAGGATTTGTTGAGTTGGTCGTTGTAATCGTCTGATAATCGGTAAACACATTAACTTTATTTATTGCCGCGACACTGCGGGTTGTTGATGCATTATCTCTGTATCTTAAATTGCCGTCAAAAAATAAATCCCCCGGCAAAGGACTCGTTGGTGCTGTTCCATTACCTAAATTTAATGGAGCAAGTGAAGCAGTTGATGCTGGCAAGTTAAGTTTGCCTGTCATCGTGTCGCCAGTTTTTTGGACGAATGTAGATGTGTTTGCCGCTGGGCCAGTAGCTCCAGTCGCGCCATTAACGCCAGCGGTTCCCGTTGCACCCATAACTCCAGTAGCTCCGGTTGCCCCAGTGCCAGTCGCTCCAGTTGCACCATCAATGCCTGCCACACCCGTTGCTCCAGTTGAGCCAACTTCGCCTTGAACTCCAGTAGCCCCCGTGCCTCCTTCAATGCCAGTTGCGCCAGTCAATCCCGTTGCTCCAGTATCTCCAGTAATTCCTGTAGCTCCTTCTAATCCCGTTGCTCCTACTTCGCCTTGGATACCTGTAGCTCCAACATCTCCAGAAACTCCTGTAGCACCACCATCTGCAACTGGTGTCCATGATGCGCTGATTGATCCTGGTGTTGGAGCAAATCCAGGGTTAAGTGGATTCCCAGTCCTGTAATAATAACCACCAAGATAGGTGACTGCTGCGCCAAGGTTATAAGAAACCCCATTGTTATATTCCGCAGCAGGCAATTCCCAAGGAGTTGGGCCTTGTATTCCAGTTGCGCCTTCTAATCCTGTAGCTCCAGTCAATCCAGATGTAACAATAGCAAATATAAGTTGGCGGTTATTGGCGAATCCGGTTGTTCCAGTTCCACCAGATGTAACCAATGTTGCTGGAATTGAAATGTAACTATTTAATGTAATTGTTGGTGTTGCATTAATTTCCCATGTCTGGAAATTATTTGAATCACTTTGATCTTGAATTATAAAAGTATCTCCAGTTTTAAATAGCGGGAAGAATACATCAATGTCATTACCAAGCGCATCGATGTGAGAAAGTGTTACAGATGTTGACGCAACTTGAGATGCGTTGTTCCAAAATAAATGCCCAGTTGTTGGAACTCCAGTTGTTTGGGTTGTATCCGCTTGGTAGTTATAAAAAGTAGCAGATTGTCCAGTTAAACCTGTTGCTCCAACTAAACCAGTAGCTCCAGTTGTGCCAATTCCAGTAGCCCCCGTAGAGCCTTGCACACCAGCGATATCAATATTCCAAGTGGAATATGTTCCGCTTCCTTGAGTTAAAGTTGCATTTATAGTAAATGCAGATGAAGAAATAAATGATGTTATATTTCCTTCCATCCAATTTGTGGATGTATTTGATATTCTAACTCGATTACCAACATTAAATGCAATATTTTCTGGTTGTCTTGATACATTAAATATTTTTACACCAGTGCCAATTGCAATAGAATCATTTGAGGTTAAAACATATCCAATCCCAGTTGCACCCGTAAGTCCAGTAGCTCCAACATCACCTTGTGTTCCAGTAGCACCTGTTGATCCGTTAATTCCAGCGGTTCCCGTAGCACCAGTAGCTCCCGTCACGCTTGCGCCTGTTGCGCCAGTTGCTCCAGTTGCTCCCCCACCAACCTGCGAAATATCATAGGTATTATCTGCAATTTTATAAAGCAGATTGAAACTTCCGTCTCCGTGTTTGGGTTGTTGAGCCATATATTTAAATTCTAATTAAGTTTGATTTGTTGATTCATAAGTTTTTTCAGCAATCTTGTAAAGCAAAACTTCTTTTGAATCTCCATGCTCAACAATAACGCCAAAGTTCTCCGCTATCTTTAGCAGAAGATTGTATTCCGAATCTCCGTGTTCTGGAGCTTGTGCCATATTATGCCAATCCTGCGCGGGATTGAAGTCGTTGTGGATAAGACTCTTCTTCTTCCATTTCGTTTTCTTCACCATCTTCATATCCTTCTGGCATTTCTTCGTCACCAGATTCAGCGAGTGGGTATCCATCAACAGAAACCAATGTAAATTGTCCATCGCCAGCATAGCGAACCATAGCAAGAATTTCTTTCTCCTCGCCTTCTTTCATTTCTGAAACATCCATTCCTTCCGGTGCTGTAAAAACCACTTCATTAGAAGCTGCACCCATACCAATCATAACCGCAAGACCGCCTTTTTTATTTTCGTCCATAGTTGTCTTTCGTTAAAGTTACAAAAAGAGATTAGCGCGGGGAAGCTCAATACCTCCCCGCGCTTGATCTGTTAGCTCTTAGGAGCAGGTCTGATACAGCGTAGCTGGCGAGCAACGGAGATGCATGATAGCATAACCCCACTCAGTGCGCTTTGGCTGTGAACCCTGCATGAACAGAGCGTAGAAGTAACCATTCACACCAAGGATGTTGTTCGCATTATCCTTGTTGTTGATCCACATGAACTCACCACGATAGTTAACAGGATCAAACTTTAGGCCGGAACCTGGGCTTGTTATAACTTGTGCAACACGCGAGGTGTAGACATGTGGGTTGTAGATGAAGCTAACCTCATAAGGAGCGGTGCGGTATGCTGGGTTCACAACAGCCTTGTTGCCAGTGTTGGCAGGGGCAGTGCTGAAGAACGGCACACGAACGAACGCGCCACCTACGAAGTTGTAGCGAGGAGCCTGACGATCAACCAAGTGGACAAAGCCGCTGTAGCTGAATGCAGCACCGAATGGCTTGATAAGCTCATCAACCTGCGAAGAGAAGCGCAAGTCCTGACGGATATCGGCATTCTGTTTCTTGAGGTAGTTGCTTGTTTCTGGCGAGCAGATGAGACCATACTGAGGCTCACCATCAACCATTGCATAATGACCTTCAGCCGCATCACGGGAGAGATCAAGATAGAACTGATCGAGGATACCTTGGTCGAGCGCATAAGCAGGAGCCGCAGCAGGGAACGCTTGGTTCGATCCGCTTGTGGACATTGCCAACGAGTCGTTAACATCAGTAACAACCTTGTTGCCAGCGAGACGAGAAAACTCATCACGGTAGCGATTGCTCCAGAACCACTGGGAGTTCTCTTTAAGAACCTTAACTTCACCAGCAAGCTGCTCTTCAGCCTTCCAAGCGGTGCGAAGATCATTCACACAGAAGCCAGGAGAACGGATAGCGGACTGTTGCAGGTTGTAGCTCTTGAGAGTACGAGCAAACTCAACAACCTGTGGTGTTGGGTTACAAGTATTGCCAGTGCCATCATTAGTTCCAACATCTTCCCACGCAGTCGAGGATGCGTTAGGAACAGTTGTGCGCTCTTGGATAAGAGTCTGAATGGATTCGCCCATTCCAGCAGGGAAGTTGTCTTGTTTGATAAGACGATTCCAAGGGTCAGTTGCGATGAGTTTGGACGAAATCATTTCACCGATTCGTCCGGCTTCCTGTTGAAGCTGATTATTTACATCAGCGAGATTATACTGAGACATATTATTTTATCTTTCTATTTTAAGTTTGGTTGTGAATTACAAGAGCTTTTAAGTTGCCAAATGTAATTGTGTTATTTTTCTTTGGTGAGCCACCTCAAAGACCTTTCGGATTTATAAGCTCAATTTATTTACTGATGTTAAGGAATCAGCGATCCATGTAAGATTTTTAAACAAGTCCTACAACTTGCACTTCGACAAATAAGTTACGCTGTTAAAATAAGCAAGCATTATTTTTAACAATAATAAAAAAAAATAGGACGGGGTTTTTAATCCCGCCCTACTTAGCATCTACACCAATGCAACGCTATCCAGAAATTCTGCTTACAAGACTCTTAACAAAGTCATCTGTATCAACCTTTGTGTAGTCAACTGCCTTTGATGTTTCGCCTGGAGTTCTGGGGGAATTTCCACCAGCGGCAGCAGGAGCGCCACCACGAAGCTTTATATTGTTTTCCTTACTTTCATTCAATTGCTGTTGAAGCGAAGTGATTTGGTCAACCAAGTCAGGAAGAACGGTTGCTCCAAGAATTCCGTAAACCTTGAGATTCTCCGGCCACTCATCGTAACCCATAACTTCTTGCTGAAGCTTGTTCATATCCGGCCTTTTATCTTCCGGCAAAAGACTAAATACCTTTTCGCTGATCTTTGGCAAAACCTCACTCACGGCAGTTTCTCTTTGAGCAATATATTGCTTATATTGATCCTGCTGTTCCTTGCCTTGACGCTCCATAGAAGCCTCGTATGCAGCCTTTGAATTTGTTTCAAGCTCACCCTTGCGCTTTTCGATCTGAAGCAAGTTATCTGCCAATGCCCAAACTTTTGTTTTATCCCGTTCAGACCAATCGGAGATCAAGTTTTCAAGTTGTGCTGGATCACCATTACTATCAGCTTGAAGTGCATTGATAAGCTCTCCAGCGTCCGTCTTATTTCTTTGGGAATAAAACTCTGCGTCTTGAATGATTTGGCTCAGAGGTTCTGCAATGTATTGCTTCCACTCCCTCGTTGACTGAACCCTTGTTAGATAAAGTTCTCCATCAAGTGCTTCGCGCTCTTGCTGAATAGCTTCAAGTTGTTCTTTAAGTTCAGATACTTCACTTGCGGCTTGCTCATACTCTTCCCCCTTGGCTTTAAGTTCTGCAAGTTCTCGCTGTGCGGTTTTAAGTTCAGTCTCTGCTTGCTTCAATTCTTTCCAGCGAATCTTAGCCTTGTCTTCAGTTGGCTCTACTTCGGACTGAACATCTTTAGTAGTAGTTTCAGTTTTATTTTCCTCGCTTGCTCCAGCAGGCTCGGTCTGCGTCTCTTGTTTTGTTTCTGTTGGTGAAGGTTGAGTAGGCTCAATTGGCTTACTCTCCTTCGGCTGCTGGACAGCAAGGTCATTGTTAGCAATGGATGTTAGCGCACTCTTTAAATTAGAGATTGCCGAGTCTGTTGTTGTTGGTGCTTCTTGTGTTTGTTCTGACATATTACTTATTTCTTGATTCCCGCACGATGACGGTCGCCCCAAGATTTGTTCTTGGTTCCAACGCTCGTTTTCTTGCTGGAAGTTGTCGGTGCTTTAACTGCTGTTTCTTTGTTTTTCATAATATTACTCCTGTTGATTGTTTGTTCCCATTGAAAGGCGTTCTGCCTCCAATATTTCGTCTTCTGTATATAGCCCAGTAGACAAAAGCTTTCTTCGCGCTTGAACAATATACTCTTTGTCCAAATCATTCAACTTCTTTTGGTTCACTCTTGTTAAAAGAGTTAACTTGTTAACAAATTCTTCGGCCCCAATTGACTTAGCTGCTTCAATGTCCGTTGGTGCTTTAGGTGAACATTCTTGCCTTACTATGGTAACTGCCTCCTTAAATATCGGCATCTGCAATAATGATTCAAGCATTGATACCTTGTCTGAATTTAGTTGAAATAGCTGCCTTTGTGTCATACCCTAACTCCTTGTGTTTGAATTTTACTTGCAACCTCGGCATCTCTCAATGCTAATTTTTGCGATGCTTCTTGTTGTCTCATAACCATTTTTTGCTGGTGTGTCTGCATATCCATTTCAAGCTTTGCTTGCCGGATTGATCTTTCAGAATCAATCTTTGCCAAGACCGCAGGATCAATTTGAGGTTGAGTCTGCTCTGGTTCTGCTCCACCTTGCATCATCGTTTGCTGTTGCTGTTGAGCCATAAGCTTCTGAACTTTCAGAGTGCCATTGTGGAGAATCTCGTCTGCGTTCTGAAGAACCTGACGGAACATTGCCGACTCACTACGCATTTGCGGGTCTTGAGATAGCAATTCAACATGCTGTGCTACATGGGCATTAAGAGCATTGATACCGCCAAGCATTGGAGCCAGTTGCATTGGATCAAGTTCAAGCAATTCTTGCGCTTGAGTAACCAAAGGATTAAGTGCCTCAACATGAACCTTGGCGTGAACAAGGTTGTTCTGACCATCAAGAACTTGTATATTGCTGCCTGCAATTAGTTGATTGTTCTCAATTTGTGCGATGGATGCATCAATAGTAGGACGCTCAGAGTCACCTGGCTGAATGGCATAACGAGCAGCATTCTCATACCCTGCTGTTTCGGAAGCAATATCCCAAATAAGGTTTTGCTTACCAAAGTCTGGAAGGCTACCAAATATTCCCATAAGGCGATCAAAGGAAACCATGCGAGCAGCCTCTGATCCGGCTCCTACTGGCTTTGTAATCCGCAACCTATCCACATCAAGGTCAAAGAAGGCTTGTAGGTATCTATCCTTCGCACCAAACGATTCAGAACCCCTACGGAGAAGACGCTTATGAAGCTCAATTACCTGCTTACCTCCAGGTTCACGGGCATCATAGTCCTTGCGTTTAAGTCTACGCACCATTTCTCGCATTAGTGATTCCCATGGATCAAAGAAAAGGTTCAAACTTGACACGCTCATTTTAGCAATATTGCTAAGTTCAGCGCGTACTTGTGTAGCGGACTTCTCAACCGAAGTGTTTACCAAAGATTCCGTATTATAACTTGCCGTTCTTTCACGGAAGAGTTGAGTGAATGCACTCACAATTGGCAGGGTTCCGCTGGAAACATTAGGAATTATAGTATCCTTAATGACCTCAATTCCTGGCGAAAGCAAATTATAGATTCCATTTGGGATAAACTGCATCTCTTGCAATGCAGTCTCATCTTTAGGTTGGAATGTTGGCGCAGAACCAAACGATGCAATCTCAAGCAATGAGCAGTATGCGCGATTCAAAGCACCATTGATTGCAAAGACATCATATCCTTGGCCGCGAACTCCATGATAATATCCGTTTGTTCCAACGCCATAGGTAAATACTGTGTATGCCTGATAGCTATTTTCAAACCTGCCAACTTTCTTGAATAAAAAATCTTGAACAGAGTTATCGTCGTTAATCATGTAATGCGATACACGATTGTCAAATTCAGTTACCCACAAATGAACTACGCGAATTGACTGCTGGTTTGCAGCCTGCGTTGTAAAGAACAAATCATTATTCCTAAGTTCCGTCTCCAACTTCTCCCAATCGTATTGCCTAAAGTTAGAGTAGTTGTTGTTATTGTTTACGGACTGGATAATTGACCTGCGACAAGCCTCAATATTGAACCCGTGGATTTTTGCTGTCTCTTCATCCTTGATAAGCTGATAAAGCTGTGTGGGGCTATAGAAACGCAAGCAAGCAGCTACATCGATGTTATCCTGACCAATCTCTGTTTTACGAGGGATTTTGAAATCCGACATATCTGTGGACTTCCAACGCCAATCCCACTCATCGTTGAACATCACAACTCCAACACCATGCTTAATAAAGCTATTGCAAAGCTTGAGGTATGTCGGAAAGAAATTGCGCCAAGACCGGATGGCGGCAGTTACCTCTTGAGCCACAACTTGAGACAACTCGTCATTCTCTGTCTGTGTCCCGTAAAGTGTAGGGCAAGAAAAGAATGTTTGCGGCGCATTGATAATGTCGGTGTATCCGGCCATTGCAGTATCAAGAACCTGCTTTGCAAACCCCCAAGATACATTGACCCTGTATGACTGCCCTGCATTGATCAATGCCCTTTCGTCGTATGGTCTTTCGTTATCATACGCAGCATCAATCTTACTGCGGTCAAAAGACGAAACGGCATCCGCTCGTCGTAGTGTCTCCCAAATCTCATAGGCTGATCTTGCGTCTTTTATCCTCGACGTTGGAGGTGTTCCTTCTTTTGAAAGTGTTTCTAATGCATCGCTCATTCTTCAGTTTCCTTTTTGTTTTTCTTGAGGAACTTTAGGTTAGATGCGCGTTGCTTATATATCTTCGTTTGTTTTTCTGCGTCCAAATCCGAAACATCTTCAAGATCATCCACAATGTCTTCCGCATCCTCAACCGACAAGTTCTTTATCATTTTCATATCGTTATTATTATTGTCCAACAATAACTTGAAGAGTGAACTATCCTTACACCCATGTACAAGAACAGCGTTATCATTCAATGGATTATTCCAATGAATGCCCCAAGCCAAGTTGGCATCCGAATCACATACAATGTTTTCTTGTTCATGGCGATAGTTTTTTGTACGCCAGTTGTTTTGAATTAATTGAGAGTTTTTTAATCTTTTAACAACATACCATTGGATAACATGCGTCCAATGTCTGTTCGTAAGAGACAAAGAATTCAATACAGGAGAAAGGCATATCTCCTTGGAATACACTCCAATTGGAGCCATACGTTGTCCAGCAAGCGATTCCGGCAGTAGCTCGCCAGCCTTCCCCTCATATACACGCTCTCTTGTGCCAAGGTAAATAGATGGTAGGCGCTTTTCCTTAATTGCCTTTGTTGTATCCGCATAGTATTCATCAGAAATTATGTCTAACCAATTAGGCTTAATAATTGTGGTATCAAGCTCAAACCACATAAATGCATCAGTGTCTTTCTTACCGGAAATATGTTTGCATAACTGCTGGAAGTAAAAGTTGCATGACATTGGCCATCCCAACATCGTATCATTAATGATCAATGTTTCAGAAGAAACAAACAGATGCTTGATTTTCTTTTCAAGTTCCAAAACATCTTGCTCAACTTCGCGTGATCCAAAGATAATAAGCTCATGGTCTGTGCCAGGCTTAAAGGATTCAAGGGACTTAACGAGGTTTGGGATTAGGCAACGATCATGCCTTGATACTGGTATTGTTAGCTTCATATTAAAATAGCATTGTGAATGTTGCCTTGAATTTTATTGAGTGCATTGGAGAACACTCATCCACGAACTCTTGGCAATTCACCTTCCGCCACACCCTCCGAGGCATAAAGAAACCATACTCATAAATACCGCGAGAAATAATGATAACTTTAAAGCCTGCCCGATCCAACACGAATCCACTTCCCTCAATTGCCCTTGATGTAGCGAGAGCAAGCGGAGATTTAGTAGGATTGTGTTTATTTCCATTAGCATAATCTTCTGGTGTTACAATAATATTAAAGTCAATGTCTGGTCGCTTATTGTCAATGAAAATCTCTGACTTTGTTTTTTGAAGCCCTAACTCTTGTAAGAATGTCATGTCCCAGCAAAATTAACAGATACCAACTTTATTGCAATAACTATTTGCGATAATTCAAATTTATTGTAATCTTTTTTTGATGAATTCTGTTCCGATTTTTGGCGATCCCATTGAAGGCTACCTGCACCAATATGGGTTTAACTGGCGAAAAAACACACACCAAATAGCTATTGAGTTGGCTATGTTCCGAGAGAAGATAACGAAAAGGATTCCGAAGGACACTGGTGATGTTGATACATTCCATCACTTCCAAAGAATAGCCAGAGCATTCTGGCCAGAGCGTGACACTAAAGCCACAGTCCATTTTATTTGGCATCCTTGGGCTGAACAAATGATTCGTGCAGCGTGTGAACATGAGTATCTTGCAATAGCTGGTTCCGGTGGTTGCGGTAAATCAGAAGCGTACGCAATATGGGCTATCGTCAACTACCTTGCCGATCCAGAGAACACCACAGTCCTTGCAACATCAACTACCATCAAGGCATCAAAGCAGCGTATTTGGGGTAAGATTACTCGATACTGGGGGGTTTGTGAACAACTTGGACTGCCTGGGCATCTTGTTGATTCTGAAAACAAGATCAGCTATGTAGGTCGAGATGGAAAGCGATCAGACCTTTCCGGTATTGTACTGATCCCTGGCGAAAAGAAGAAAGAGCGTGATGCTACTGGTAAGATGCAGGGTATCCACAATAAGAATGTAATCTTTGTGGCTGATGAGTTGTCAGAGTTATCCGAGGCTATTACTGAAGTTGCGTTCTTCAACTTGTCTAAAGGTTGCGAACACTTTCAGTTTATTGGTATTTCAAACCCTGCCTCGTATGTTGATGCTTTCGGTAAGTTTGCCAAGCCCAAAGAGGGATGGGATTCAATTGATGTGGACGATCAGGAATGGAAAACAGATCGTGGAGTGTGTCTACACTTTGATGGATTGAAGAATCCTAACATGGTCGCAAGAAAGAAAATTTACTCATGGATGGAAGGGCCAGCAGACTTTGAGAAAATTCCAGAGGATGCTAAGAACACCTCTTCATTCTGGAGAATGTATCGGGGATTCTGGTGTCCAGCAGGAATCACCGATCAAATTTACTCCGAGGTAGAAATCTTGAATTCTAAGGCTACCGAAAAAGCAATATGGCTGGATAATGACAAAACAAAAGTAGCATTCCTTGATCCTTCGTTTACAAATGGAGGAGATCGAACCGTTCTATACTTTGGTACTGTTGGTAAGCTGGCGGAACCCCACGGATATCGAGGTCTTCAGTATGACGAGTTTCTTGTGTTCAGTGAGGATGTTACAGACAAATCACTGACAAGATCACAGCAAGTAGTGCAATGGTTCAGAAATGAATGTGTGTCACGGGGGGTTCAACCAAAAAATGCTGGGTATGATAAGTCCGGTGCTGGTGGGCCATTGGGAGATTTTATCTCGGTAGCATGGTCAAAAGATGTATATGGTCTTCAGTTTGGTGGACGAGCATCTGATAATCCAGTTTCAGCCTATGATCCAACGCCATCTCACGAAAGGTATGTTAACTCCGTATCGGAAATTTGGTATTCAGCAAAAGAATATATGAGGACAGGGCAGGTTAAGGGAATTGGAGATGAGTTGCTGCGGGAAATGTGTATGAGGAAACTTGATCCAAATGGAGAGAAGAACCTGGCACTTCGCATCAAAGTTCTGCCAAAGTCTGAAATGAAATCAAGGTTTGGTATCTCACCGGACATTGCTGACGCTGGGATGGGCCTGCTGGCTCTCGCAAGGGAAAGATTGAACCTTGATAGCTCTCAAGCAACAAAGGCGTTAAATACGAACAATAAGATAACGAGCGGCGGATGGAAACAAGCGTTCAGTAAATTCCGTTCTATTTACTAATCAAACCTTGCATAAAACCATTTCAATAAAAACCCAACTGCCTTAACAGCCTTATCATTCCAAAGTTTCTCTCATGTAAAAAGTTTATTTTCTTATTTTTTTCCAGCAATGTTCAATTTTATCAAAGTCTTCTTTAATCTCATCAGTTAATCCTTCTCGCTGCACATCAACGGGAACATGAACCGCTGCCTTCAATGAGCAACTGCACACAAGACAAGCCCCAAGGTCTTTGTCTCTCTCTGTTTTTTTGTTCCCAATAATAGAACTCATTAGTGTCATAACCGCGCCCATACACGCACCACATGAAAACTGAAGCGTAACATTCATTGGACAATCAGCACACACAGAAGCCCTCTCTTCGGCTTCAGCCTGCGTTACAAATGCACTTTTACCGGACAAGGTAGATTGCGCCCATGCTTTCATCATATTCAAGAATGACAAAACTGATGTAAGTGAAAGTCTTCTTCTGTGTATTTTCTTCATACTAATCCTTCCGCATAACCTTCCCCACTTTGTGTTTTGCTTACACATTTCAGAGATAAACTCATCCTCCCATGTTGGCGTAAGGAATATTCCATTAGCCGCACAATGGTTTTTGTATGAATTGCAAATAGACCTGTAATCGTAATGATTAAAAACAACTCCGGTTTGAGGAACCTTTATGTTCCAGTTGCCAGGAGGAGATGTAGACCTATCAATATATTCGTATTCAATCATTCGTTCCTTGATCGTTTGACTGCACGAACAGCCATGTCAGCAGCACCTGTGATTTTAGTATCACCAATTGAATATCCTCTAACATATCCTTCAAGTTCGTCATCATAGTTCTTTACGGACATACTTTCAAGTTTCTTTCTATTCTTGAACATCTTGTCTGATACAACCCTTCCATACTCACGGACATATGTTTCAAATTCCTTGTCAGTCAATACATCTCCGAAACGCTTCTGTGCATTACTTCTTGTAGGAATAGATGGGCCGCTACCTTTCTTTAGGATCAACTCATTGAGTTCATTTTCTGGAGTATTTTTAGGGAATGAGAATACTACTGGCACACCAAGCTTAAATAGCTTGTCTCCCCAGTCATCCGCCCTCATGGGTTGCCCAAGGGCATTAAGAGCCTTAGTGCCTATCCACGGGCCAACAATAGGGGTGTTGGCATAGATAGCCCCCTGCAATGAAGACCTGTCAACCGGATCATTGATTAGGTCGGAAATGTTCCTTGATAGAGAAGAGCCAATAATTGGAATAAATGTTTTACCAAAGAATCCGGCTTGGCCAACAAGCTCTTCAGTAATCTTTCCGTCTTTGGTTGCATCAAATAAAGGTTTACTGAATGCAGCATATGGGCCTCTTTGGGCTAATGCAAAGAACGCTGAACCCAATGCCTCTACTGCAAGGTTAAGTTCTTTAGGTTCTTTTTTGGCGAGGTTAAGCTTTTCTTTAATTTTCCAGTCATCCAATGCTCCTGCCAACATTATTGGGAAAAACAATGCTTCACCGCCTCTTCCAATGTTGATTGGGATAATCGTATCACCCATTACAATGTGAAGACTGTATGGTTTATATTTCTTGTTCCAAGCATCATAGTATTGCTTATCACCACTATAACTTGGCCCATTTCCAGTAATAACAATTTTAAACTTTTTCTCTTCGTCATCATCAGTAGAACTTTCTACAAGTGCAGCGAGTCCCAGCATAACGATAGAGCCAGCAATTGTTTCTGTAAGTCTTTGCTTGTATTGAAGTTCAGTCTGAAGACTCATTGCATATGGAGAATCTTCGCCTTTGTTTTTCTTATACTTATCAACTGCAAGACGAACAAACCCATATGGAGAATACCATGCTGTTGTATGGAACACTCTGGCAGGAACAAGTGCAAATCCATAAAGCATCTTTGAAAATATCTGCATGCCTGGCCCTTCTTTAGCTGCACCACTTGCAATCTTTTCAAGGAATGAAATTGGCCAATAAGAAAGTATGCCTTCATCAGAAAGCTTTTTCGTTGTCCCAGAAAGACTGTCTATATCAATCGTTTTGTTTCTTCCAACGGTCTGAAGCGCATCATTAATTGCCGATTCTAATACCTTATCTTTTATTCCCAATTCAGAAAGTCCAGCTACAATCTCATTACGGACAGCAAGATCAGCTAAAACCCCAGCACGATCACCCGCCATACCATTTGAAACATTCTCCTTGTATGTCTGCCTACGCATATGAAGAATCATGTTTGCAAACTCCTTGCGCTTATTCTGCGGAATATTGTTTTGCTTCATTGCCTCCATTGCGTAACGAGTAATGTTTTGATTTTCCAAAGCAGAGATAGCACCTTGATCAAGAGAAGAAAGAACGCGCCCAGTAATTTGTGTCATACCAACAAGCATGTTTGCCATTCCGTTAGCATAGTCACCTTTAGCCCATTGATCTTTTCCCTTGTCAAATAACTCACGAAGGACATTTTGCCCTTGCAAATATTCAACGACATCATTCATGTAAATTTGGTTTCTGAATGCATACGATGACTGGTTATACCAAGATTTCATACTATCCAAGAATGTTTCAAATGCCATTGGGATACGAGATGGTTCAGTAAAGGCATACTTACCAATGTCAGTAATCATATTACGCACAGAAAAACCAACTGGAGAAACAATGTTAACTAAAAGCGTTGGAATACCCATGAGGGCTTGTGCTACATAGTAAGCACCAATTGCATCCTTGAACCTAACTGGCATCTTTGCCTTAACGATAATCTTGTTAAGTTCAGATATCGTTTCTGCTTTAGTAACCTCATCCGAATTTTTATCAGAAAGAATTCCATCCAACTGAACAATGCGCGTAAGTTGTTCCTTACTAAATCCAGACCACCCATTTTCTTTTGCAATGATGCCTTCTGTGGTTTGAGTTGGATCAAGAACTCCGGTTCTGATTGCGTCTTGAATCTTCTTCAGCGCATTCTTACCAAGTTGAGCATTTCTGGAAAGATAGTTATTCCATGGTGCAGACTTAGCCAGAGTGTCTTCAAATGCCTTCTGCTTGGCTTCTGCGAACCTTTCAGCAATAACGCTCTCATATAGCCTTGCAGCGGTATCTGCGGCTTGGCTTGATAACCCTGCTTCAATCAGGTATTCACGAATTACGCCCTGCATCCATTCCGGCTTCTGTTGATCCTCAAGTGGCGTATCTTTGATGCGTTGGATAATGACTGCAAGAGAACCCTTCTCTGCTGCCGTCTCAAGCTCTTTAAGCTCACGATCCATTGTCTTGATCTCATGCTGTCTCCATACGAGGTCAGAGATTGTTTGGGCCTGTGCTTCGCTTACGCCTGCCTGCATGAGTTTAGCTGTAAGCTGGCTTGTCCATGGTTGCTTGCGATTCATGTCCGGCCTCTGCCTCAAGTCTTGTTGAACAATAGCCTTAACTTGATTCTCTTGTTTTTCTGGGAATACTGGAGTATCGGACAATTGATTTGCCAGTTGATCAACAATGGACTGAGCCTGCCCTTCAACATTGTTACGCAATGATATTTTAGCCTGGCGCTTTGCATATGCGGCATTCTTCTTTTCAATTTGCCGCGCATACATATTATCAATGGATTGTTCCAAATAGCTTTTAAGACCATCGTAGTTTTCATCCATCTCTATTCCCGTTTCAAACTCTTTGGATACTCCGTAAATTTTACGAATAATAGAATCAACAATTCCTTGTTTTGTTTTTACTACTACTTTTCCGTCAGCCTCTTCAATTAAATTGCTAATATTTATGTTTTGCTCTTTTAGTTCGGAACTAATTAGACGCTGAAGCATATTGTCACTAACAGGCATATTAAGCTGTCTGCTCATTGATTGATTCCACGCATCAAGAATAATGTCATACTTTGCGTTTACAACTTCCGGCGTATAACCAGACGCAAGATCACTTTCTCTTCTGCGTTCAATTTCCTCAACAATCCTGCTATCAGCTTCAAGTCTTTTCTCATCACTCAACTTCTGCTTGTTCAAAATAGATGCAACCTTCTCAATGTCTGTCATCTTGGTATTAGGGGGTTCACCTTTGAGTCCAAGATCAATCAGCGTCTTCTGAACAATCTTTGCAAGTTCGTTGTTTTGCGCCTGATCAATTTCCCCAAGTGGGCCAGGTTTATTCTCATTGTTACTCATCGTCTGCCAGAATGTAGATTCAAGTCCGCTTGCGCCTTGGTTAATAAGCGTTTTCCTATAGTCAACCATCTTGCCGATAATGAAATCTTTAATGTTTTTGGCTACGTTTACCTTCTGTGGATTATATTTAAGCGTAATTCCTTTGATTTTTTTATCTGCATCTAAATTCTCAAATGAAATAAGAAGCTCTTCTTTCTTTGGTTCAGTTGATTCTTTAATCTTGCCTTCAATTTTCTTGATGACATTTCGGCCAGTTCTTTTCTCAACCTTTTCAATTTCGCCAGCAATATCTCCTGGTTCTCCGATAGGCGTATCTTCTGATGCTTTAATAGCGGCATCAACAACAGCGATTTGTTGTTGGCTTGGCTTGCCTGTTCCAAACAATGTGGCCGCTGTTCTTTCAACTTTAGAATCGTGTTCAGTCTCAAGTGTTTTATACCCATCAATGTCGTATTCACGCTTTCCTCTCAAGACCCTTCCGGCATCTGTTGCTCCACCAGCGAGGTT
>Ga0181356_1000140_pt1 | contig 29613 bp, 42 predicted proteins | sample Fa13VDMM110SN_FD_130104 | JGI IMG/M metagenome (GOLD analysis project Ga0181356, IMG submission 130104) | Freshwater viral communities from Lake Michigan, USA - Fa13.VD.MM110.S.N | ecosystem: Environmental > Aquatic > Freshwater > Lake | place: USA: Michigan | collected 2013-09-24 | reverse complement strand
GGCAATGTGCATTATGACAATACCGATCAAATTAACTATTGGAAAAATTGGGCAACAAAAACATTTGCTTATGGTGGAAAACCTGCCACCTTTATTGAAAATGAAGAAGATGCACCATTTTAATTAATACAAATGAATAAAGAACATCTACTGGATATATTGGTACTATTGGATTATAAACCACTATCAATATATCCGGTTTCAAAAAAAGATGCCATTAGGATAATTGGCATTAAGCATACTAAAAAAGAATTAGAAGAAATAATAATTGAATTATTAAAAAAAACAAAAAAATAATGCTACAGCTTAATCCAACAATTCCAATTGTAAGAGTTAGCGACAATATGAAAGGGTATGCTTTTCTTGTTATTGACTATTCACAAGAACATGATTTGTTATTTACTTGTGCAATGGATAACGGGGAAATTTGGACATATAGCAATAAAGATATAAGGATGCAAGAAAATATAACGCTAAACAGAAAAACTGATGATTACATAACATCTCCTTTGCATACATCATTAGTAGATGATTTAATCACCTATTTCACCAGTTTAACAACTGAACAACAAAATGCAATTATTGAAGCAAGTAAAGACTTGATATATAGACCAATGAAATCTTAATAAATAAATAAAATGACAGAAACTCAAAAAGCCCTAAAAGAAAAAACGCTAATTTCTTTAAAATTAACGAAAGAAGAAAAGAAAATTATTCAAGACAAAGCTGATGCAGTAGGTATGAATTTTAGCTCCTATGTTAGACACATTTTATGTTACTCAAATCCAAAAAATAAAACCAATGATTAGTTACATATTTTTAGCATTAGCCAGTATTTGCAATTCTATTATGGACACATTAACCCATCATTTTAATTATTCAATTTTTAAAAACAAAAATGAAGAATTTTGGAATCCAAATGAAAGTTGGAAGTTTGTAAACTTTTTGCCGTTCACAAAGTATAGAGCGGATGCTTGGCATTTATTAAAATCTGCAATGATTATATTTATTTGTTTGGCTATTGTATTTGCTGACAATTTAAATATCATTGATTTTATTCTGCTTGGTATATTGTGGAATATTGTATTTAATGTTTTTTACAATCATTTATTAATTACAAAAAAATAAAAATGGAAATAGTAGATTGTTTTTTATTCTTTAATGAAATAGATATGTTGTTATTTCGATTAAAAGAATTAAATGATGTTGTAGATACATTTATTTTAGTGGAATCAGATCATACATTTAGCGGTAACCCTAAAGAATTATTTTATGAAAACAATAAGCATTTGTTTTCTGCATACAACCATAAAATAATATCTATTGCAATAAAGGGCAAAGAAGATGTATCAGCTTGGGATAGAGAAACTATGCAAAGAAATGCAGTTACGCAGGGATTGAAGCTATTGGATTTAGATAAGGATGATATAATTATATTATCTGATTGCGATGAAATTCCTAATCCAAAATTACTCAAAAAGGTAAGGAATGAAGATATAATTTGGAGACATAATATTTATTCTTTAGAGCAGGATTTCTATTATTATAATTTAAATTCTTTGAAATTAAACTACTGGTTAATGTCTAAGATTTTCAGATATGGAGAAATCAGTATAAGCAAAAAAACACCACAAGAAATAAGGCATACACAAACAATTCAAATAACAGATGGTGGTTGGCATTTTAGTTATTTTGGATCCCCAGAAAAAATAAAATATAAAATTCAAAGCTTTTCTCACCAAGAATTTAACAATGAAAATTATACTAATTTAGAAAAAATTAAAAATCAAATAGATACGAAGCAAGATTTATTTTACAGAAATAATGAGGAAATTATTAATTGTGAAATTGATGAATCAAAATTGCCAGTAAATTATAAACTGCTTTTAAATATTAAATAATGAAAACAATAAAAAACAATTCTGAATCAAATATAGATTGGGAAACATTCAAAACTTATAAATTTGTTCGTGAAAAATTAATTGAAAAGGGTTATAAACAAATTAATGTAATTCAAGTAGATTCATATTTAACCATTTGCTTTGAATATTGGATAAATTTTAGAGTTGATAAAAAAGAACCCAATATCATTTTGGTTGAAGTTTTAAAAAATAATGATGCTATTGTATATTTTGAAAATGATATAAACGAATTAAATTAAAACAAATGTATAGAAACTACCAAGACTTTCATTTCGACAAAAACAAATTAATAGATAATAATAATACACAATATTTTGTTTTAGGCTTTATTATATTAATTTTATTGATAATTAATATTGCTCAAAAAAATGCTTATGACAATTTATATGTAAAAAATTATCAAGACGATATTAAAAATCGAAGCATAACAAATAAATTAATTAATGATAATGCAATAATTGTTGAACAACTAGAAACACAAAAACAATTATACAATTATTTAGATAGTATTAATATTGATTTATTAAAAAAGATTCATAAACAAGAAATTATATTAACAGACTTAAAAACAAAATATGAAAAAGCAAATAATTACTCTCGTAATTTCAATGGTGATAGCATCCGGCACTATTTCGCAAACATTAAAGAATGATACAATTTGTTTGCCTATTGATGAATTGAAGGTGGCAATAAATAAAATAGAAGTTTGCGAAATAATTAAGCAAGAATTAGTGGCCACTAAATATTTATTGGAATTAAAAAATTCACAAATTGCAAATTTAGATTCAACTTTAATTTATCATAAAAAAAGAGAAGTTAAATATTTGCAACTGGTTGAAAATTTAAAAAAAATAAATACCAATTATCAAAAAAACATATTTAACAATACTGTTAAAATTGAACATCAAGAAAAACAAATTAGAAAAAAAAATAGGCACAAATTTATTTATGGAATATTGGGTTTCGTGCTTGGTGTTTTAATACTTTAACTAAAAAAAATGACCATAAAGAAAGTTTATAAAAAAGCAGAGGATAAGTTTTCATCTCTTTTTACTTTGAGTATCAGTAAGCCAGATTATGACTATATAGTGCAATTTGCAAAAAAAAACAAAACATCAATTCGTAAAACCATTAGAAGTATAATTAATAACCACTATAACGATGTCGAAAGTAATAAGGAACAAAAATAAGGATGAATATTTTATTTTAAATTTATCTATGACCAAATCAATGAAAAATCAAATATTATCAGATTCTTTAAATAATAAAAGAATGGTAACAAATACATTGAAATCAATAATTAAAAAATTTATAAATCAACAAAAAAAACAAGATGCAAACAATACCGAATTACAACACTAAATTTTGTATTTTAATACCCACGATTAATCGTGCAGATTTGTTAAAGGAAGCTTTATTCATTTATGAATATTGTTTCCCGAATACCTACATATATATTCTAGATAATGGCTATCAACATATTGAGAATGACAATCCTAAATTGTTTGTCCTTAAAGAAGATGGATTAGGAGTTGCAGAGAGCTGGAATCATTTAATCCAATTCAATGATATGTTTGACTATATGTTGATATTAAACGATGATATAGTTCTGCATACAACAGAGCAATCTATATATGATATAATTGACAAGGATGATAAAAACTCGTTTTATGTTTGCAAACCGGAAAACAACTGGAGTGTATTTCTTCTAAGCCAATCCGTTTATCAAAAAGTAGGTTTGTTTGATGAAAATTTTGAAAGATCATATTATGAGGATAATGATTTTTATTATAGGATGAAATTGTTAAATGTAAACTATAAAATAGAAGATAGATTGAATCCTACTACTTATAGAAATAGTCAAACAATTGAAAGAAGTCCACATTTAAATAATAGTCATAACAATAAACAATACTATATCAACAAATGGGGTGGTGAGCCAGACCATGAAAAATTTACAAAACCATTTAATCTTGCCGATTTAATTTATAGCAATAGAAAAAATAAATAATTAACATTATGGGATTAAAGGTATTTAAAGAATGTTGCAATCAATGTCTATTGTCGCAAAATAGAATTGTACCTGCAAAAAGAGCTAAAGAAATTATTGCAGAATGTAAAATAAAACAAACTCATTTCATCTGCCATAAAACATCTGGAAAAGATGCAACAATTTGTAAAAAGTATTTTGATAAATTTGGTCATTATAGTCAAATGGTTAGAATAGCATGGAGGTTAAATGATTTAGAATTTTTGGAACAACAAAATGTAAAAAAATAAACAATAAAAATGAATAAGTACAAAGTTCAAAAAGGCCAACAGGGTGAAGATGTTTTATTTATTAATGGATTACAGTCTATCTGCCCATTTACTCCTGCATTAATGATTGGAGGTAATTTAGGACAAACCCAAATTCTAAGATTACCATGTAGCACAGTTTGTCCATTTGCTCATATTGAATCTGATGATGATGGTATTGTAGAATATAATATTTGTTGTCATGGTATTGATGAAGCATTTTTATTGACAAACGATGAAAGCAATAACAACACTAATTCAAGTAAATTAATTAAAATATGAGTTTACACGAATTGGGTTTAAAACATGGTACAGATAAAGCAACTTTTCATAATTATTTAAACATTTATGACGAAAGATTTAAATGTTTAAAAGACGAAAAAATTGAATTTTTGGAAATTGGTATTGATAATGGTTTTTCACTTAAAATGTGGGCAGACTATTTCGTAAATGGAATTATTTATGGTGCAGATATTTTGGATAAAAAATATTTGGATAATGAAAAAATTAAAACATTTATCATAGATCAAGCAAACGAATATGAATTAAATAAATTGCCAATAAATTTAGATATTATAATTGATGATGGTGGACACACAATGAATCAACAACAAATAACTTTTAAAATATTATTTGCCAATAATTTAAAATCTAAGGGATATTTTGTTATTGAAGATTTGCACACTTCATTACTACCATATTATTTTGGATATGGTAGTAATGAATTTAACAATACTTTAAAACTATTATATGATTTAAAAGATGGTGTATATAGTAGTGATAGCCAATATTATTTAAGTTTTTTAGATTGGGAAAATCTTTACAATACGATTGAAAAAATTGATATTTATGAAAATAGCAATGATTCAATAACATCCATTATACAAAAAAAATAAACAATGAAAATAAGCATAACAACAACACATGATAATCGTACTTTGTCAATTGAACGAAATGAAGATGATTCAATCTTGGGATTATATGATTATATAAATCTAATGATTGCATTAGGTTTTCCCGCAGAAAAAGTAGAAGAACAAATTTTAATTATTGCAAAAAACATCCAACAAAAAAATGCAGAAAAAAATTAATTTATTGTGTTTATTTGATTATGCTTCATTTACTGGCTTTGCAACAGTTTCTAAAAACCTTGTAAACAATTGGAGGTTAATATTTGGAGATAATATTCAAATTGATATTGTTGCAGTTAATTATTTCGGTGCAGATTATAATGAGCATTCAAACGTAAGGGTTATATCTGCAAAATATAAAGATGTTAAAAAGGATGATTTTGGTAGGCACATATTCTTAAAAACTGCTCATACTGGCAATTATGATGTTTTATTTATTATGCAGGATATTGGAGTAGTTCAACCATGTATAGGTCATTTGCAAAAGATAATTAACACTAAAAAACTTAATAGTAGTAAGCTTTTTAAAACGATATTTTATTTTCCAATAGATGTAGAATTATTGTCTAAACTTACTCATGGGTTAGGGTATTTTGATTTTCTTGCAACTTATACAGAATTTGGGAAACAAGAAGTTTTAAAATATAGGCCAGAACTAAAAAACAAAATTGAGGTTATTCCACATGGTAACAATTCCAAGAATTTTTATCCATTGTCTTATAATGAGATAAAAGAATTTAAAAAAGAATATTTCGGAGATAATGCAGATAAATTTATAGTTGGTTCTGTAAATAGAAATCAATCCAGAAAGGATATTCCAACAACAATTCTAGGTTTTGTTGAATATAAGATGAATTATAATGATAATTCGTTTTTGTATTTACACATGAATCCAACAGATCCAATGGGTTGGCATTTATTACAAATAATGGAACAAACACCACTTGTAGAAGGTATTGATTATATGTTTCCAAGTTCAGATGATTTTAATAAGGGTGCAAGTGTTGAAAAACTTAATAAGATTATAAATTGTTTTGATGTATTTGTTTCAACGGCTACCGGTGGTGGTTGGGAATTAACAGTTACAGAAGCAATGGGGTGCAAAGTTCCTACTATAATACCAAAGCATACATCATTTTTAACATTGGGTGGATCAAAAGGAGAAAATACTTATTTTTTAGAAGAATTTTATCCTATAATTTCTCGGAGTGATAGTTTAATTAGAAATCAATCTGATTTGTACGAACTTGCAGAGAAAATTGATTTAGTTTATAATGAAATAGAAAATGAAAGAATTAAGCATAAAGAGAAAATTGAAAATGCTTACAAGTTCGTTGAAAAGCTTAATTGGAAAGATATTGCTAAAAGATTTGCAGATAAGATAAAAGAGTTAGCTTAAAATATAAATAAATAATGAAAACCATACATTCAATTAGCGGTGGAAAAACATCTTCATATATGGCTATGCACTATCCTGCTGAATACATTATTTTTTCATTAGTTAAAATTGATGATAAAAAATGTAAGCCAAAAGATCAATCTTTAATAAAATATGTTTCTAGTAAAATAAATGATGATTTTATTGCTACTGCTGAAAGCGATTTAACACTAATTGCTTTAATGGAATTAGAACAAAAATTAGGTAAAAATATTATATGGGTTAGTGGATTATCTTTTGATATTATAATTAATACTAAAGGAGGAATGTTACCTAATTATGCAAGAAGATTTTGCACTACTGAAATGAAAATTAGACCAATATTTGATTGGTGGTTGAAAAATATTGGTGAAAAATGCAAAATGGGTATTGGTTATAGATATGATGAAATAGAAAGAATGGAAAGATTTTCTACATCTTTCAAAGGTATTGTTGGTAAAAGAAAAACACAAAATAAATGGGATATTGTTGAATGGAGGGATGGTTTTTTTCCATTAATTGAAGATAAAATACACCATATTGATATTATAAAATGGGCAGATAATAGCGGTATAAATTTCCCTTTGGATTCAAATTGTATTGGTTGTTTCCATAAAAATCCTCAACAATTGAGAAAAAATTGGGATGATAATTTCAATAAAATGCAATGGTTTGCAAATAAAGAAAAACTTGGGAAGGGTACATTTAGAGAAGATGGAACTTATGAAGAATTTAAAAATATTGGATTACAATTGGATTTTAATTTTGGTGGAGGATTAGGTTGTAATGGTGGATTTTGTACTGATTAATTTTGTAATTTTAAAAAAAATATATAATGACAAGATTAGAAAGAGATATTGAAAAATTATTGAAAATGATACATGAAGTAAGCATACAAATTATTCTTATTGAAATGGACAATAAATTTAATGTTAAAGATTCAGATTTAATTAAAAGAGCTTACAAAAAAATAGATTCAGCTTCCGATATTATAAAATCAAAAAAATGGAAATAAAAAACCTTAATTAGGAAAAGATAGCTTCGGGTGGTTAATCAGCCCCACTTGAAATTATACAATATTTTGGGCTGGTGTTTTAATGCATAATTATTATGAAAAGATTTTTTGTAAAACCAAATTTCGGAAATTTTAAAGTAGTTGATAATACAACAAGCAAGATGGTTATTGGTTATCGCACAAAAAAAGGAGCAGAACTTACAGCCGAAGGTTTGAATAAACTTAAAACGGAAAGTGCTATTGAGAAAAGAATAAAATCTTTAAAAACAATTAAGGGTTATGATTATTATGCTTCTAAAGAAAAAAAGTAATTGTTATAGGGTGGGTTTAGGTTTTCGAAATTAAAAACCTAAATTATGAAAAATAAAAAAAACCTTTAGATTAATTTCTAAAGGTTTTTTTAGGGTGCAAAATATTTTTATCTTTTTACTTGCTATTTGACAATTTATGATATATTTTTGTACCGACAAATTAATATTAACAATTTGAAAATTAATCAAAATGAAAAAAGTTAAAATTGGAAAGATAACCTATAACCAAAAAACACCACCGAACACACTTACTTATAAGCAAGTAGATATGGCTGACAAAGTAGCTAGAGAGATTATAAAAATAGGTTCTAATGCTAAAGTGCAATATGATAGTGGAACTATTGATATTTTAGTTGTAATGGATTTGGATGGAGATAAAAGTTTTAATACCGGTAGGTTTAGAGTATTTTGGGCATCTAATGGAGATAATAAATTACAATATTTAGGAGTTGGCATAGGTCATTATGATGGATACGAAATAAAAAGAGGATGGTCTTCTAATATTGAAATAAAGGAAGTATCAAGTATTTTAAAAAAAGATATAGCATATTATAATAGCCGTAAAAGTAAATGAAAACGCTATCTGTAACAGAATATTCAAAATTGCTTAATGTAACTCGTCAAGCAGTTTTGTTACAGATAAAAGAAAAAAGATTAGCCAAAGGAGTAACTTGTAAGAAGATTGGTAATACTTATTCTTTATCTGTACGAGGGCAAAAACAAAAAAACCTTTAGATTTATTTGTAAAGGTTTTTTCAAATGTTAAAATAAACCATTGTACCAATATGATTTAATTTTACCACCATTGTCAAATTTATTTAATTTATTATCTACTTTTTCTATAACAATATCATATACATTTTTAACTAATCCATCATATTCTTTGATAACTTCATGGTATATATCTTCTAATTCTTTATTTGTTTTATATTTAACAAATTTTAATACATTTTCAAATATTAATATTTTCTTTTCAAATCCGAATGTTCCATACAAGTGATCAATTCTTATCTGCTCTTGTGTTGGTTCAATTAATTCGCCATCTTTATAATATTCGGTAAATATTTCACGATGTATAATTTTTGCTGATTTCATAAATTTTAAATTATTTTATCAAATATAAAAAAACCTTTAGATTAATTTCTAAAGGTTTTTTTAAATGTTAAATTCTTTTTTAAATTTTTGCTTCCGCAGGAAAGCAATTACTTTGCCATTGCCTTGTAAACAAGGTAACCAATACCTACTAATGCCAATGTGTTGTGTACGTTTGTTCCACCCAACCAGTTTGGACTTTTAATGTCGAAAAAACCTGCTCCCATAATTCATATTTTAAAAATTAAGAATAAGCAAATATAATTAAATTTATATTTGTATAAATTATAAATATTTGTTATGGATGTTTCAAAAATGCAAATAGAAAAAGCTTACGAGCTTAAAGATGCGTTAGAAAAGGCAGGATTTATGGTTACTGAACCAATACATAGTAAAACAAATTTTGGAAGGTCAACATATTTATACTTGCTTGATGATGAAGGTAATAGAGGTAAAAAATTTAGAATTAGCGACCATGATACTGGTGTAGAAAGATTTTGGAATGAATATCATTATACAGAAAAAAGTAATGTTAATGATATAGTAAATTGGGTAAAAAGAGATATTGAAAAATCAAGAAAAAAAGATGAAGAAAGATTAGAAAAAGAATTGCCAGAAAAAATTAGAATAGAAAATGCTTTTAAATATTGGGATTCAATAAAAGATAAATTTAATGGCTATGAATTTAAAATTAATGAAAGGACATATCAAACATTAGAAGAATTTTCAAATCCAAAACCAAAGTTTGGTAAAACAATAAAAAGGTCAAATATTTATCAAAAGAAATTGGATGTAAAAAGATTAGGCGAACAAGCATTTAGTTATGAATATACAGTACCTAAAGAAGAAGGTACTACATATTATGGAATTAATAGGCCATCAGTTGATTGGATTGAATGGTATCGTGCAAAAAATGAAAACAAATTCAAACAAGGCGGTAAACTAAAAACATATTGGTACAAAGGATTATTTAATTAGTATATATGAAAAACAATACTGAACTATCTACAATTAGCAGGGAATTAGAACAGACATCTGTTGTTCAAAGAATAAACGATGGATATATCAATGCAACACAGATTTGCAAAGCTGCAAACAAAGTATTCTATAATTATGAAAGATTACATACAACGAAAGAATTTTTAGACTATTTAAGTTTCGAATCGGGAATCCCCTATTCGGAATTAATACAAGTAAAAAAGGGTGGAAACTATAAAGAGCAAGGTACTTGGGTACACCCAAAGGTTGCAATTCACCTTTCACAATGGGCGTCTCCTAAATTTGCAGTAATGGTTTCTAATTGGGTTTTTGATTGGATGAGTGGCAAAACACCACAAAAACCAAAATTAGCCTACCATCTCCAACGGTATTTATTAAATAGAAGTAAAATACCACATACACACTTTTCTGTATTTAACGAGATTGTTTTGAATCTTATTGCACCATTAGAGGATTATGGTTATGAATTACCGGATAACTTACTGCCAGATATTTCAGAGGGTAGAATGTTTGCTAATTGGGTAAGAAAAGAAATGGGGTTAGAACCAAACGATTTTCCAACCTATTCGCATACCTATCCAGATGGCCGGACAATACCCAATATAAAACTTTATCCTAATAATCTACTACCGGCATTTAGAGATCATTTTCACAATGTTTGGTTGAAAGAAAGGGCATCTGATTATTTCAAAGAAAGAGATACAAAAGCACTTACATATTTGCAAAACGTAATTAAAGGATTACCTAGTAGTGGAAACCAATTGAAATTAATTTCTTAAAATTATCTAATGAAAAAACGAACTGTTGCTCAAACTCCTGCACCTGCAAAGGATATAATTAAGGGTTCAAGCATAAACAAAAAACTGTCTGCAACTAAAGAAGGGGCAAGTACAATTGAGTTATCTGAAAGAACGATTAAGGTTTTACAAGATAAACTTAAAGCATTTAAAGAAAAGCATCCTAACAATACTACTGTTACTTTGAATGATTTGAAAGCAGTTTATCGGAGGGGTTCTGGTGCATATAGTACATCACATAGACCAAACATTACAAGGGCAGGATGGAGTTATGCGAGGGTTAATAAATTCTTAGAAAAAGCCGGTGGGAATAAGGTTAAAGAAGCTTATGTACAAGATGATGATTTATTAAAATATGAACAAGGGGGTAAAGTTATAAATCAAGCAGATAAAATGGGTAAACAAATAATTTGTAAAAATTGTGGTTGGAAATGGAATACCGAAAAATCAGATGAACACAATAAATACATTTGTCATAAATGTAATTTTGATAATAGAACATTTTATGATTCCGAACCAATAGGATATGCAAATGGTGGTTTAATTGCACCCAACGGTAAGCCAAGTAAATTAACTCCTGAACAATATAATTTAGTTCGCACTCCTGCATTTAAAAAGTGGTTTGGGGATTGGGAGAACAACCCAGAAAATGCTTCAAAGGTTGTAGATGAAAATGGTGAACCATTAGTGGTTTATCATGGTAGTCCTGCAAATTTTAATATTTTTGAAGAAAAACCAAAACAAATAGGTAGAAGGAAATTAAGTATTAAAGGACATTATTTTTCGATTAGTAAATGGGCGGCAAGACAATATGCAGGTTCAGATGGATATGTGAAACAATATTTTTTAAGAATAATAAATTTCCCTAAAAAAACAGATAATGTTGTATCAGATTATTCAAAGATTGATGATTTTTTATTTGATTATGGAAAAACTATAATTGAAAAATTTAATTACGATGGTGCTATTGATGAAATTGGTGATTTTATAGTATTTAATTCAAATCAAATCAAACTTGCCGATGGCACAAACACAACATTTGATTCCAACAATCCAGATATAAACTATAAACAAGGCGGTAAGGTAAAAACATATTGGTATAAAGGATTATTTAATTAATTACTATGAGCAAATTATTAGCACCAAACGGTAAGCCGAGCAATCTCAATCCAGAACAATACAAATTAGTTCGCACTCCTGCCTTTAAGAAATGGTTTGGAGATTGGGAGAATGATCCAAATAATGCTTCAAAAGTTCTTGACAAAAATGGTGAACCTTTAGTATGTTATCATGGTACAGGTAGTATTATTAATGTATTTGACAAAAAATTAGCCACCGATAAAGAAGGAAGATTATATAATGTTGGAACTGGCAAGGGGGTATTTTCCTTTACAGATGACTATGATGCTGCAAAAGGTTGGATGTTACGAAGTAAGGATCGTTCAAAATATGGTGTTAAATCTACAAATATGAATATTTTAGAGGTTTTTCTAAATTTTAAAAATCCAATTGATAGAGCAAAATTTGAAGATGATTTAGCTTTAAAATTTACAAATTATAGTTTCATTAATAGCAAAGAAAGAGATAAGAAAATATCTCAAATTTATAGTGAATATAAAAAACAAAAAATTGATGGATTAATTTCTGATTTTGGAGAATATACTGCTTTTTATCCATCTCAAATTAAACTAGCGGATGGCACAAATATAACGTTTGAACCAAATAATCCAGATATTAGATATAAACAAGGTGGTAAGGTTAAAACATATTGGTATAAAGGATTATTTGAAAGCAATTATTTTGAAAAATTAGATAATTATAAAGAAGGTGGTAATATTGATAAAGAATACAATGATTATGTAAAAAGAGTTTATGATTTAGCAAAATTTAATGCGAATTTACCCAAAGGTTATGGTTTAACGTTATCAGATGAAAGTCGTGAAAATTATAATAAAAAAAACAAAGAAATAGAAAAATTAGTAAAAATTGCTCTTGAAAATAATTATGAAGTTTATTACAATGAAAAACAAAAAGTAATTTATTTTATAATAGATAATATTCAAATATCTTTCCATACTAGAGGTAATAATTATGGATTACCACATACTAATATATTTTGGGATGGGGTTAAGAATTCTTACAAGTATAAAAAAAATAGATATGATGCTTTAAAGCAAAAAAGATTAGATATTATTTCACCAAAAATAGAGCTATTAGAAAAAAAAGAAAAAGAATTTATTGAAAAAGGAAAAAAACAATTAGAAATATGGGAAGAAAAATTTAATAAAATTCCAGAAAAAGAAAAACAAGCAATTTATAGAAATGATAGTACAGGTTTTCATTGGGAAGACAAAAGAATATATCGAAAAATTGAATCATTAAAAAGCAGTCTTGAAAATTATGATAAAAAAGATCCTTATAATAATAAAAGACCTAAGTTAGGTTATATTGATTGTCCATTTAATTGGCATTATAAATATGATAAAAAAGATATTTATGATTGGAATAATGATTATTTTCTTGGAGATATTGCACATGAACTTAATAAAATGTATAAAAAAGGTTATCATACTCCAGAAGTATTTACAGTTGGATAAAATTATTAAATACTATGAACAAATTATTAGCACCAAACGGTAAGCCGAGCAATCTCAATCCAGAACAATACAAATTAGTTCGCACTCCTGCATTTAAGAAATGGTTTGGAGATTGGGAGAATGATCCACAAAATGCTTCAAAAGTAGTTCATGAAATAACAAAAGAACCTTTAGTAGTATATCATGGAAGTAATAATGATAAAATTACACAATTTGATATAAGTAAAGCGGGTAGCGTTCAGTATTCAGATTGGGGAAAAGGAATTTATTTTACTCCCTATAAAACAACTGCTCATTATTATTCAGCAGAAGCACTAAAAAAAATAAACAAAGAGTACAATGATGCTTATGCACAATATGAAAAAACTGAAAGTTGGGATGATTTAAAAAAATTTCAATCATTAGGTCGTTTATTATCCGAACCCGAATATCCAATAATCTATGAAGTTTTTTTAAACATAAAGAAACCATTGATTGAAGTTGTAGATTCAATGAATTATACAGATCGATTTTTATCAAGAACTGCAATAGAAGGTAAAAAAGATGGTGTTTTTATTGTAAAGTCAAGTGGTAAATTTGATGAAATTATTTGTTTTGAATCTAATCAAATTAAATTAGCCAATGGTACAAACACAACATTTGATTCCAACAATCCAGATATAAGGTATAAACAAGGCGGTAAAGTAAAAAAATATTGGTACAAAGGATTATTTAATTAAAAACTATGAGCAAATTATTAGCACCAAACGGTAAGCCAAGTAATCTAACTCCAGAACAATATAAATTAGTACGCACTACTGAATTTAAGGAATGGTTTGGGGATTGGGAGAAACTTGAAAATGCTAAAATAAGAGATAGTGGAATAGATGAAATTACATTAAGTAATTTAAGCAAAAATGTTTCCAAAATAGTTGATGAAAACGGTGAACCATTGGTTTGTTATCATGGAACTAGTAATAATTTCTCAATATTTGATTTAGATAAAAGTGGTACAAAAACAGATGATGGTATGTGGGGTAAAGGCTTTTATTTTAGTTCAAATAAACAATATGCAGAATTATATGCAAATAAAACATTTGATTACAAAATGAAAACATTATCATCTAATGGGTATGTTTTTGATGTTTTTTTATGTCTTAAAAATCCACTAATACTTCGGAATACTGGTGATATTCCAAAAATAATAGATTCTAATAAAACATATTCTGAAAATTTTAGAGATACGATTATTGATAAAGGATATGATGGGGTTTTTGTAAAATTTGAGTTTAAATTTAGGGGTGGGTTTGATTATGAGTTAGTTTCTTATTATCCCAAACAAATCAAACTTGCAGATGGCACAAACACAACATTTGATTCTAACAATCCAGATATAAGATATGAGCAAGGCGGTAAAATTAAAAAATATTGGTACAAAGGATTATTTAATAATTAATTATGGATAAGAATGAAGTAAAAATATATAATGAGATAATAAGTGCTAGTAGTAGAAAACCTTATCAATGTACATAGCTAGAATTGATATTTTCTTAAAGTGTTTAAAATAACTTTAATTTTGTAATTTGCAAAGTAAATAATCTATATGAATCCTAAATTCTCAGATAAATATCCCAAAAATAAATACATACAATTAACAACAAATGATGTTAATGATTTTGCAGATACAATTTACGATTTGATTTTTGGTGCTTACAAAAAAATAGGTGGGCATTATGAATTTAATTCTCCCGAAGATGTTAAAGATTCTGATTTAAATTTTTGGATAGGAAATGACATAGATAGTGATCCAAACTTAGATACAATTATTGGTGGTAAAAAAACCAAGTTTGGAACAAAACTAACATTGATTGCCCAAGATGGTAGTAAAGAATCTAGAGAAGATATTAAGAATCAAATTAAAAAACTTGCAGAAACTAAAGGTTTCTATGCAGAATTAAGCGAGGATATTGCAGAAAAATTAAATCTTAATATCATTAAAGATAAAAAAATAATCCAAGAAGTTATCAATAAGCCAATTGATTTCAATGAAGATGGCAGTTATTATAGAAATTTAGGAGGTGATGAAAAGAATAGGCATAAAAAAGTTTTAGTGGGTGTTTTTGAGAAAAAATTTAGGGATGGTGGGAATATTGAAGAAAGTGGAAGTGGTAAAACTGGAGGTATGTTAGTAGGTAGAAGACATAGTGAAGGTGGCATTAAAGCAATCAATAAAGCTACTAATACACCTATTGAAATGGAGGGGGGTGAAGTTGTTATAACCCGAAATGCAGTAAGTGATAATAAAAAAAGAATGTTTGAGGGGCAAATGCTCACAAACAAAGAAATATTATCAAAGATAAATCAAAGTGGCGGTGGGATTGAAATTTTTGAAGATGGTGGGAAAATGACTGAACACAAATGTAAGTGTAGTATGAATAAATATGAATATGGCGGAGAAATGCTTACTGATTATGAGATATACAATAGAATGAATGAAAGCTCTAAACCAGAATTGTTTTACAAGGAAGGTGGTGTGGTTTTGGATGTAGATTCATTGACAAGCTTTGAGCGTGAATTACTAAATCATTTCAACAGGACAGAAGTAGATTATATTGTAACAAATAGGGCAAATAAAAGAGAAATAAGCAATTTATTAAAAGCCAATCTTTTCTATGTTGTTGAAACACCTAGTTATAATGAAATAGAAGTATTCATTACTTCAAAAGGTGAAAGATATATTCAACAATTTGATTTGTCATATTTCAAAGATGGTGGTGAATTGCTTACATTAGAACCCAAAAAAGCAGTAGATTTTTTTTGGTATCAAGGTGTAAATCACAATTACAAAGACCGTTATCAAATCAATATGGCTATTCGTGAATTGATAGATTTATATAACTTAAACCAAATTGAACTTACCCAAAATGAAAAAGCATTTTTACAGAATTATACCGGTATGGGTGGTATTGGGCAAATAGGTAAAAAATATAAACACATAGAAACAGAAGGTGATTTATATGAATATTATACTCCATCAACTATTGCAAAAAAAATGTGGGCGTTGGCTTATAAATATGGTTATAAAAATGGTAGTGTATTAGAACCTTCTTGTGGTATTGGTGAATTTTTCAAGTATGCTCCTAACGATGTTTATATTAAAGGATTTGAAATGGATTTTTATAGTTCAAAAATTTCTAAAATTTTATATCCAAATATTGATTTGGTTAATGATCCATTTGAAAAACAATTTATCTATCAAAATAATACAATCAAAAATAACTTACAAAATATGCAAAAATTTGATTTAGTAATTGGTAATCCACCCTACGGAAATTTATCTGGGTACTTTATGGGATTGGGTGAAAAAAGTTATACAAATGCAGAAAATTGGGTAGATTATTTTTTATATAGGGGTTTAGATTTATTAAATACTGGTGGATTATTGATTTATGTTATTGGAACGGAAGTAGCTACTGGTGGTACACCATTTTTACAAAAGAAACTTAATAAAGTAAAGAAATATATTTCTGAAAAAGCAATTCTATTAGATGCTTACAGGTTGCCAAATGGTGTATTTGATACTACTGATGTTCTTTCTGATATTTTGGTTTTTAAAAAATTATAATTATGGAATTGATTAAAGAGTTAGAAGCAAAGATTATAGATGTTTTGAATGAAATTACTCCAGAAATAAATGAAACAATTTCTACATTAATTTCAACAAGAGATGGAATGAAATCAATAATTACAATGATTAAGAAAAAAGTAATTAATGATAAAATGACAATTGGTGAAGCAATTAATACTTTGACATTAGAATTAGGAAATAGCTTTTCTGAATAAAATATTTGATATGGAAAAAAGATTTTTAAATACCCAAATAAATGGGAGAGAAAGGCAAATTACTTTGCCCAATGGTAAAATCCATAGAGGGCAATTTGTCCTTACTGAATTAGATGATATTCTTGCAAGTCATAATGAAATTAATTTCAGTAGTACGGAGGGTTATCCATTAAATTCTTATGGACAAAATATAAATGATAGAAACTACAAAGATGATCCAGCTTTGCAAAACGCAGTAGTAAGTATTGCTCAAAAATTAAATCCGGATCAATTAATTGCAATAAATAGTGATGCAAACGGAACACCTATTATTGATAAAAATGGATATGTAGTTTCTGGGAACAATAGGGTAATGAGTTTGAAGTTAGCTTCAAAAAAATATCCAGAAAAATATGAAAACTATAAAAATAAATTAAGGGAAGATATAGAAATATTTAATATTAACGAAGAGAGTTTAAACTTATTAAAAAAACCTGTTTTAGTTAGATTAGATAAAGATTTGCCCGATAATCTTACAACAAAAGATTTATCTCAATTTAATCCAGAAACAACTAAAGGAGAAAGGCCAGTTGACAAGGCAATTAAATTGTCTAATATTCTTTTAGAAAATACTGTATGCAGAAATATAATTTTAAACATTATTGATGGCTACGATACTTTTTCGGATATTTATTCAACAAAAGATGTTCAAGCAAAAAACGATAGAAAAAAATTAGTAGAGAATTTAATTCAATGTGAGCTTATTACAGAATTGCAATTGCCTACATACTTTAATGACGCACAATTTACAGAAACAGGTAAAGATTTTGTTGAAACTATTTTATCTGCTATCATTTTAACTCCCGATGCTTTAAGGGTAAGTGATATTGAAGGTGTAAAAAGGATGAGGCAAATTATTATAAGTTGTTTACCGATTTTGATTGCAAATGATAATTTAAAAGAGGGAGGTTTAAGAGATTACATAAGTGAAGCAATTTTAATACAGCATAAAGTAAATAATTTTTTAGATTTTCAAGATTTTGTTGTTAATCAAAGCTTATTCCAAGAAGAGAAATTCAACAAAAAATCATTTTACATTTATTTAGCACTTAACGAAGGTAGGAATCAGTTTAAAAAAGAATTAAGAACTTACAATCAATCCGTAAAGGCTAATGAAGGAGCAAGTCTATTTGAAACAGATAAACTTAGTGTAGATGAAATTTTCAATAAAGTATTTGTTGAAACTGTAGATCCTAAAGATGAAAGATTGATTAATATGCTATTCTCTAAAGACGAAACACCTAAATTAAAGAGTATGCCAGATATTGATATAGATACAAACGATATTGAAATTGAGGAAAGAATTGTTGAGGATATAAACGATTACAAAGAACTAACATTAGAGGAAAGGATTAGTCTTATTTGTAATGACAATTGGTATAAATCGCATCCAGAAAAAATATTAGGTACACCATATCAAACTAGCGGTATGCGAGGGCCTGTTACAAAATACAAAGGAAGTATTGATTTATTAGAAATGATTGATGCTCCATTTGACTATTTTGGTTTTGACAAATCAATGGATAATCCAACTATATCAATTAACAATATTAGGAATGAAAGTGCAGAAGCTTTAAAAGAATCAAATAAAGAAAATATTGAGAGAGCAATTATATCTGCAACAAAAGAAATATTTGATATAAAGAAAGCAAAGGCAAAAAAAGTAAAAACATTAACGGTTGCAGAATTTAAAAATGTTGAGGAGATAAAGACATTTAAAGAAATGTATTATGAACTTAATTCCAACATTACTGATGAAATGTTGGAAGCATATATTTGGCATAAAACACAAATTGGACAACCTTTGAGTGCTAATTATGTGGCAATTTTACATCCGGAACTTTTTTCTGAAAGCGATGATTTGCGTCAACCTTATTCTTATAATTTATCAAAAGAATCTATTGATGCGTTAGTTAAAACATCTAATCTTTTTTATACCGAAAAGGGGTTACTACCTATGTATGAATATACTTCCGGTAACTTATATGATAGAAAAATTGATTTAGATAAAAACAAAGATTTTATTATAGATAATTATGGGAATGATGTTTTTGAGAAACAATCTGATATTTTAAAAGAAACTTTTTCAAAACTTATAAAACTTCAATTAGTTGGAGATAATGCGTTAAGCATATTGCCAACAAGTAAATTCGCAAAAGAATTTAAGATAAAAAGAATAAAATCAAACGAAGAAGATGATACTTGGAAAGTAGCAATTAACAAATATGGCTTGTTTGATGAAAAAAACTTTGAAAAAGATAGAAAGCAGGTAAAAATTGATGAAATTAGTCTATTTAATGCTTTTGGTTGGTATTTAATGAATAAAAAACCTTTGCTTAAAAGGAATATCAGTCATTATGCAATAGTTCATTATTATTTATATAAAGCAAATTTTGGCAAAAATGTAGATGATAAGGAAAAAGCCGCAATTAAAGACTATACAAAACAAGAGGGTGATCGTTTATTCATGGAGTTTTTACAAACGGAATTACTTTATGAAGATATCATAAGACTTGAAACAATTTGGAACTTTGATTTCAATAACTATGTTCCAATTAACTTTAATTTAGTACCTATTTCATTTTCAATTGCAAAATATGTAAATGGTTTTCAAGAAACTATTAGAAGTGAAAAAAGGGATGCTATTGCACATGCAATGAGTAATGGTACTTCAATTCTTGCCTATGATGTGGGAGTTGGTAAAACACCATCTGCAATTTTTACCATTTCAACATTTATTGAAGCCGGTTATTGTAAAAAACCATTAATAGTTGTACCAAACCAAGTATATAGACAATTCATTGGGGAAATAAAAATGTTTACACCACAATATAAAATCAATGAATTTTATAATTTAGGCCAAGAATATATTGATGCTATAAGAAGTGGTATAATCAAAATAGATGATTATAGTATAAGTATTATTACATACGAAGGATTTGAAAAAATTGGATTTTCTGACATAACAAGAGAATTGCAAGAAAGTGTTTTATTTGAAATTCTAAATCAAGGACAAGAGGGTAAGGGATTAGTTTCATTGCGACAAAGATTGCAAGAATTGGTAGGTAAAGGTAATAGAGGTTCTATATTAACCATAGAGGAAATGGGTATAGACTTTGCTTGTTTTGATGAAGCTCATAAAATGAAAAAAGTTTTTACAACTGTCAAGGGTGAAGTAAAAACAAATAGTGAGGGTGAGGAAAAAAAAGAAAAAAATCCTTATCAATTGTCTTCTGGAAGTCCAAGTTCAATTGCATTAAAAGGATTTATGATTATTCACTATTTATTAGAAAAAAATAAATACAAAAACATATTATTACTTACTGCCACACCATTTACAAATAGTCCTTTAGAAATTTATAGTATGTTGGCGATGGTAGCTTACAAGAAATTAAGCAATACCCAACTTAGTGGACTACAATCATTCTTTGATACGTTTGTTCAAATATCAAATGAATTGGTTGTTAATTCAAGATTGCAAATACAGAAAAAAGAAGTAGTATTAGGTTTTAATAATTTAATTGCCCTACAATCTTTAATTAGACGTTATGTTTTGCATAAAACTGGGGATCAAACAATACCACCAGTTCCAAGACCAAAAAAATATTTACTCCCTTATTTACAAGAATCAGTAAATGGCACTATAATTAATTTGTCAAAAGACAAGCAAATTGATACATATATATCAATGACAGATGCCCAAGAAGGGTTTATGGAAGATATTATTGATTATGTAGAGGGCAATTTATCCGAAGAGAAAATGGAGGAAAATGCTCGAAATATTAATAATACAGAATTAGGTATTGAAATGGATGAAGATGAAATTTTATCATCCGATTCTTTCATTGTTGATGTCGATGGATTAGATGAAGATGAAAAAATTGGAGTTAGAACATTGAAGGGAATTTCAATGTCAAGGAATTTGGCATTAAGTCCATATTTGTATAAATATAGTGGATTGAGTAATCCAACATATATAGAATATATTGAAAGCAGTCCAAAATTTGTCTATGTAATGGAGTGCATAAAAAGTGTTCGTAATTATCATTTAAGTAAAAATGAACCTATATCTGGGCAAGTAATTTATATGGATCGTGGTATTCAATATTATCCATTAATAAAACAATATTTAATCAATGTAATTGGTTACAATGAGAACGAAGTAGGAATTATACAAAGTGGATTACCCAAAAATGGTAAGAAAAGTAAAGACTATGTAAAAAATCTATTTAATGGTGAAATATATAATGAAGAAACAAAAGAGTTTGAAAAAGTTTCTGATGCAGAAAGGTTAAAAATAGTTATAGGAAGTAGTACCATCAAAGAGGGTATGAACTTGCAGAAGTTTGGCACAGTCTTGTATAACTGTTCTGTTGATTGGAATCCAACGGATATGCAACAATTGGAAGGCAGGATATATAGACAAAAAAATACTTTTAATGCAGTACGAATTGTAATTCCACTTTTGATAAATAGTGCTGATATATTTTTGTTTCAAAAATTACAAGAAAAAAGTTCAAGATTACATTCAATTTGGAGTACAAATAATTTAACCAATAAGATTGAAACCGGTGAATTAAATACTGCGGAGGTAAAATTTGCACTTATAAGAAATCCAGAAAAAATTGCAGAACTAAAAATTAAAGAAGAAGTTGAAAAATTAGAGGAAGAAGAATTATTGATTGAAAGGAAATTTAAAAATGGTGATGATGTAAGAATTGCAATCAATACAATGAAAAAATATTATGAAAAAGCAAAAGACAAAATCAAACCATATCGTAAATTTGTTGAAACGGAAGATTTTTTTAAAAATGCAATTAAACTAGCTTATTTAATAGCAGATGCGAAAAGGAAAAATAGCATAGATGCAGAAGGAAAATCTATTTATTCTGGTGATGAGTGGTTTTATATACCATATATAAAAAGATCTGAAATAGATAGATCACCTTTAACCAATAAATATTTTGCTAGTTATGGTGATAATCAAATTAGAGAATCAGTTAAAAACTATAAAGCATATAAAGAAAGCATTATTAAAAATGATTTCCCAAATCTTAACATAGATAACTACAATGACTTAATTGATGAATATCTATTAAAATATGAAAATCAAAAAAATGTTGTTAAAGATAAATTGGATTATATAAAAACTCCAGAATATTTTGCAATAATTGTAGGCGAAATAATTGAGCAAAAAGAAAAAAATCAACTTGCTTACAAATCTATTTCCGAACTTGTTGCAGGGTTTTCATCTTTTAACTATTTATTGAGCGATAAGAAGGTCAAGGAGGGCAAAAAAATTGATATAACTCCAGTAGAAGTAGTAGAAACTGAAATTATGCAACCTATTGTCCAAAATATAGAACCGCAAATTGTTGTACCTTCAATTAATACTGAAAAATTAATAAAAGCATTAGAAATATCTCTTAAATTTGCTGATATTAATAGTAAATTAATTATAGAAAAACAAATTAAAGCACTTAAAATTTCATTAAAATATGGCAACTAATATTGAATTGTTAAAAGAGGATATTGCAACTATGCAGGAGGTTATGGATGATTCAAGCACTCCACAAAATGTAAAAGATGCAATGAAGCAACCATTGATGGAAGCAAAAAAACAACTTGCTGAATTAGAATCGGATAATGTAGATTATAAATTAGGTCAAGTGAAAGACAAATTCAATGAAATTGATATAGATTCGTTATTGAATTATACACTAAATATTAATAGGTCGAATAGTATTGATGATTTAAAACTATTACAAAAAACCTATAAAAGTTTTGGTAATGTATATCCTTATTATAAGATTAGTAACTCCTTATCAGATATTATAAAATATTACAAAGATGAAGATAAGCGAAGTATGGAAATCGTAAAATTAAAAGAAATAGTTGATGGAGCAATCCAAACAAAAAATAACACATTTAAAGATATTAAAGATGTTGTTAAAGGTAAAATGGCAGTAGGTAAAACAGGCAAGTTAGAAAAACCCAAAGCTGAAAAGAAGGGTTTGTCTGCACTCCAAAAATGTCAAGAATTACTTGAAAAATATACCAACGAAAAGAAAACTGCACAGGAGCGTATTGATAAACGTAAAGCAAGTGGCAAACCTCCTGAATTAACTCCTGCTGAAACAATTTCTAAGGCAGCAAAGAGTGTTGGTAATAAGATACAAGACATAAAGGATAGTGATAAAAAACTAACTGATACAGAAGTTTCAAAAATCGTTTCTGGGATTGAAAGCACAATATTAAATACCATTTCTGCTATTGTAGAAGTAAAAAATAGACAAAAATTCATAAATGAATTAATAGACTATTTAGAAAAATTGGCAATTAATACTGATGAAGAGTTAAAAAATTTATTAGGTACTAAATATATACAATTTGTAGAAATATTAGGAAAAAATATCAAAGATGAAAAATTTAGACAAGCTTTAAGGCGTATTGGAGAAAAAACAACTGTAAAATCAGGTATAATTGGTAAAAAGGCAATACAAATGATACCAACACAAAGCGAAATTGATGTAGATAAAAGCCTTAAAAGACCACTACAATCGGCAGATGATGTAAGAATGTATTTTACACAAAAAACACCAATAAAATTAAGTGGAAATAGTGTTGTAACCTGTAATAATGGGAATTATATTATTGATGGACATCATAGGTGGTCGCAAATTTATATAATTAACCCACAAGCAGAAGTATCTTGTTTGGATTTAACAGATTTGAAAACACCTTTCGATGGATTAAAGGCATCTCAATTAGGTATTGCAGCCGATCTTGGTGAAGTTCCAACAAAACCAGTAAAAGGTACAAACTTAATTACAATTAGCGAAAGCGAATTAAAGGAATATGTTAATAAACATATAACAGAAGATGTTATTAATGTTTTAAAAGAATTTGGTGTAACTAATCCTGCTGAATTTATTTGGAATAACACAAAATTGATGCAACTAAAAAACAAACCAGTTTTAAATGCTCCTGTTCGTGATTTTATGCCACAAACAGACGATGCAAAAAATTGGCAAGATTTTGTTCCAAACGTTTCTAAAATAGAATCTACCAATTTCAGAGATGGTGGTAAAGTAGAAGAACACAATATTGATATGCTTCACAATCTAGGAGTTCAAATCAAACATCATAGTTACGAATTAATGAAAAACATTGATAAAAATGACGATGTAGAAGCTTGGGTTGTATCGAAAGCACAAAGGGCCGCTACTGATTTGAGTGATATTACACATTATTTAGAAGGAGAAAAAAAAAAGTTTAATGATGGGGGATATGTAAATAAAATGGATAGCGTATTGGTAAAATTTGCAAATCCAAAATTTAATTATGTAACATCAATAAATGGCCCAGAGGATAAAGTTAGAAAATACTTTGTTGATAAATACTTTAATGTAGGTAGTTTCCCTAAAGAGGATTTTCAAAAAGTAATTGATATTGAATTTTATCCGGCATCAAAACGTTTTGACAATGGTGGTGAATTAGATTGGGGTAAAGAATTAAGTGGTGGTTATGTAGTTGGTGAAATTATAATTGTAATTGATCCATCATATCGTGAATTTTACAATAAAACTGGATATGTTATAGATGAAGTTGGCAGTAATTTTGAAATTAGTGTAGATAGAAATGGTGAAGATTATAGAATGATTTTACCCAAAAGAAGTGTAAAAAAAATAGATATGACTAATTTATATAGACATGGGGCAATGGCAAAAGGTGGTGTAGTTTACCCAAACTTATCAGACATTAAACCAAGTGTAGTAAATGATGCACCTACTTTTGAAAAATTGTATAAAAAAAAGGGACAATTGGAAATAGGTGAATATGCAATCCAAGAAGTTGATTTGGTTAAGGTTGGAAATAAGTTATTAAGCCATGACATAGTGAAATCACCTGCGAGTGGTGTTGAAATTTTTAGAAAATTTTGGAATAAAAATAGCATAACTATTAGGGAATCTGCTTATGCAATGTATTTAAACAGAGCAAATGAGGTTATTGGAATATATGAAGTTGGTATGGGTGGTATTACTGGCGTTGTTATGGATCCAGAATTGATAGCTTCTGTTGCAGTAAAATCATTGGCAAGAGGTGTAATAATAGCACACAATCATCCAAGCGGAAGTTTAATTCCATCACCACAAGATATAGAAGTAACAAACAAAATAAAACAAGGATTAAAATTCTTGGATATTCAATTAATGGATCATTTCATAATAACTGAAAATAGTTATTATTCATTTGCTGACGCAGGCCGTTTATAATTTTAAAAACAACCATAATGAGAAATTTTGAACAAAAATTGCAGGAATTAGGATTAAGCATTGATGATTTATCAATTAAACTCAAAAATGAAATTGCAGAATTTCATAAAATGGAGGAAATGGTAAATGAGATGGCAAATGGTGAATTGGATAAAGAAGCCTATTAAAATGTAATAGAACAATTGGAACAGGCAGACGAAGAACTTATCCATAAGATCATTAAGTATGACAAAAATAAAGATGGGTATCGTGAAAGGGCAATTAAGATGCAGGAAGCAAGAGGCAGAAAACACAATATGCAACCTAATATAAGTCAACGAATGCCAGAACAAAGGCATCGTGAATACTTTGAAACCGGTGGTAATATAGTAACTAAAAAGAAAAATGATACTGCATTTTGGGTGTTGGCAGGAATAGTAGGTGTAATAACATTAGGTGGAGTAATTATGAATCAAAATAAATGATATGAAAGATTTTTTTTGTGATGAAAATAATTTTTTAAGTATGAAACGATTGTGTGGGTTTGTCTGCACAATCGTTTTGGCTTTAATTTTATTGCTTACAGTATTGTTTGATAAATCTTGTAATTTATCTGATACATTAATATTTACATTAGGTTCACTTGCTTTTTCGTGTTTAGGCTTAACAACAATAGAAAAGATATTTTATAAAAAAAATGATGTTTAAAAATTAAATTTATGTATTCACCGTTTTTATATTCTAGAGTTAAAAAATTTGTTGACACCTATGGAGTTGGTGTTGCAAAAGCAATTGCAGGAACTGGCTTATTTTTCCCTGCCGTATTAGGACAAGCTGCATTTGAAAGCGGTTATGGAGATAGGATACCAGCAGGTTCTAATAACTTTGGTGGCATTAAGTATAATCCTAATTTAGCAGGGGTGATAGGATTTGTTGATTCAGCTACAACAGAAGGGAAAAAAGGTGGTAAAATAATAAATACTGTTCAAAGGTTCTCAAAATTTAAAGATGTTGAAAGTGGTTTTAAGGCTCATATTCAGGTTTTATTATTGCCACGATATGAAAATGCAAGATTAACGGCTAAAACACCAGAAGAGCAGATTCTTATGTTTGTTAAAGCAGGTTATTCAACCTTACCACCCCAAACATATTTAGACAGAAGTAAAAGTGTTATACAGGCAGTTGCAGATTATTCAAAAATTGGTAGAATTAAATGATATTTTATGAAAGAAAATTATAAATATGTTATTGGTTATGTTGCCGTTATTGGGATAGCGGTATATTTTTTACAGTTTTACAAAGAAAAAGAACGTGAAAAAATATACAACAATCCAGTTTCGGAAGCTGATGCTTTGGAAATTTTAAACAAATTAAAATAATTTCAAAATGTTACAAACGATTCAAGAAATAATTAATCAAGCTAAAAGTTTAGGATATACAATACATACTAAACCATTTAAGTTAAACATTATTGGGGTTAGGAGTGCAAATAGAACAGACCAATCTAAATTTGATGATAAAATTGCATATTTTACCTACGATAATAATGGAAAATTAATTGGTAAAATAGCTCCTGCGACAACAGATCCTTCAACTGCATGGTTAACTTCTCCAATGGAGAGTGTTAAAAGTAAAGGTACTGCCATTTTAAAGAGTGGTGAATACAAAGATGCTTATAAAATTGATTTGCATAAAAAAGAGTACGAAGCAGTTGTTCAATACAAACCAGTTACTGTTATAAGGGATAATGATAGAAATGCTTTAATAAATTATTTGAGTAAAACCGAAAAGGGTATTTTTGGCATTAATATTCATAAAGCATCACTTGGTAAGAATAATGAGTATTTAATTGGAAAAGACTCTGCAGGATGTCAAGTTTTCCAAAAAGTAGCAGATTTTAATGATTTTATGTTTATGGCTCATAAAAGTAAAGACTTACATGGCAACGTTTTTAGCTACATTTTATTAGATGAAATTGATAAGGTAAAATTTGTTAATACAGGTATATTGGGATTAGGTTTGATTTTATTAACTATAAGTATATATCGTTTATTTTATATTAATTAAATATAATGAATATAGATCAAGCTATTTATGATACTGCAATTTTACAAGGTTTTACACCTATAAGTGCAAAATTCATTATAGCACAAGCAAGGTTTGAAAGTAGTTATCAAGGTATTGATTACAATTCACCAGTTTTTATTAAAAATAATAATATAAGTGGAATGAAATTTGTGAATCAACCTTTGGCAACTAAGGGAAGCAAATCACCCGAAGGAGATTATTATGCAAAATACAATACAATACAAAATGCAATAGACGATAAAGTTAATAGATTGTATAATATAACAAGGGCAGGAGTATCACCACAACAATTAAAAGATGCTAAAACACCAGAAGAATTTGCAGATTTGTTGAAACGTAGGGGGTATTATGGCAATGGTAAATATGGTACACCAGAAGGAAATAATGAGCAAAAAAACTATGCCAATGGTTTAAAGGCTAAATTATTAAAAGTAAATGTTTTACAATTTGTGAATAGTGTAAAAAAGAATAATGCAACTTTATTAGTTATTGGTTGTATTTTATTGGTTTCATCTTTTTATTTGTACAAAAAATATAAAAAATAATGCCATACTTAATAAAAAATTACACTAAGCAAAGAGCAAAGGAATTGGGTGTAACTGTAAAACCTTCAACCAGAAAAGGAAAAAAGATTGATGTGTTTGATAAGGATGGGAAAAAATTGGCATCTGTTGGTGCGTTAGGATATGGAGATTACCCAACTTTTATGCAGGATGAAGGAAAGGCATTTGCTGAACAAAAAAGAAAGAATTATAAAATAAGACACCAAAAAGATAGATCTGTAAAATATAGCAATGGATGGTATGCAGACAATTTGTTGTGGTAAAAATATAAAATTATGAATCTAGGTATTCAAGACGTGATTAAAAATGGTAATGGAAACACTTTAATATATACTGCTTTATTAAGTGGTGCGATTGCAAATACCTTACCTACTCCCTTCGATGGCATATATTTTAGGAGGGTTAATCAGTTAAGGATTGACTACGATAATAAGAAAATATCTGCCGAAAAAATGGAAACTTCTATTGCATTAGAATACTATTTATGGACTTCGCTATGGTATGTAGCATTATTTGGTGGCATTTATGCTTTTGGTGGAAAATATCATAATAACGCAAGGATTCTTTTACTTCTAGCCGGTGGTGGATTGGTAATAGGTTCTGTTCAAAAAAACATTCAAAGGACAAAAGAAATTGAAGCATTAAAGAAGAAATAATTCCAACTAATTAAATATAAAATAATGTTTGATATTCCAAATTATGATGAAGTCAATAGTATAGATTTGTCGCATATAGCACACAATGTTATTGAAGATGAATTTAGAAATTATTTTTTGAATTGTCCTTCTAGTGATCATTATAAATTATTGGGTTATTTTAGTATGAAATTTAATAATTCTACATTATTAGATATTGGTACTTTCAAAGGTTGTTCAGCTTTGGCATTATCTCTGAATCAAAATAACAAAGTAGTTTCTTTTGATGTGGTAAGTGGATTGCGAAAATTATCAATAGAACCGAACAATATAGAGTTTATTGTTGATGATTGTTTGAATGAGAAATATAAAAATTTAATTTTATCAAGTCCTTTCATTATGTATGATACTGTGCATGATGGAAAAATTGAAACAGATTTTTACAATTACATATTATCAATAAATTATAAAGGTATTTTGATGTTTGATGATATTAAATATAATGAAGAAATGATTAGTTTTTGGAATAGTATTAATGAAGAAAAATATGATATAAGTAATATTGGGCATTGGTCTGGCACAGGATTAGTAATTTTGTAAAATTAAATAATATGTATTACAAAGATTATTCTATTGATAAATATGCGAAAGGTGGGATATTTAAGGATAAATTACTTGGGAGTTCTCCAAACTACGATGGCATTTTAAAACTGCTGAAACAATATTTTATAAGTCCTAATATTTTTTTAACGGAAGGTGAAATAGGTGGTAATTATTATGTAATCAATAATTCAAAGGGAGTAGTTAAGGACTACTATGTATTTTTCTCTAAGGGCAGATATAGATTTTTTG
>Ga0181356_1000139_pt1 | contig 29695 bp, 46 predicted proteins | sample Fa13VDMM110SN_FD_130104 | JGI IMG/M metagenome (GOLD analysis project Ga0181356, IMG submission 130104) | Freshwater viral communities from Lake Michigan, USA - Fa13.VD.MM110.S.N | ecosystem: Environmental > Aquatic > Freshwater > Lake | place: USA: Michigan | collected 2013-09-24 | reverse complement strand
GCAGGCTTTATGCTTTCGTGATCAACTGCGCCCATAAAGACATACATGCCATTATCGGCCAGGGCTTGTGTGTGGTCTTTTATCGTGTCAAAATCTTGCTGTACCGCCATGATTTAATCCAATGTAAGTGTTATTAAGTATTATACTGCTAAAATGCCAGTGATGCAACTACTTATGGCAACAGTGTTGCCATGAATTAACAACCGGATGCGCGAACTACAGACACTGTGACCTGATCTAAATTGGCTACCGGAACCTGACTAAGGTCAACAAATGTATTGAATCTTTTCACTGCTTTGCCGTTGATGGCGGTTGTGTTGTGGCCAACGTTTACATAGTACCAAGCAGAATAGTCGCGTTGGTCCAGTTCTTTGGCAAAAAAACACTGCTTGAACTGCTCATTTCCTGCGGTGTCTACTATGGCCACACGTATGGCCGGTCTGCTCTGGATCATTTCCCGACGAATCATCTGTTCGGCCACTGTGTCATTGAACCAGGCCTGTGTGGTAGTACCAAATCCGGCACGTTCCACATCCACACGAGATGCAACATCTCTGCACCCAAATAGGCCACCACAATCTGAGCGTTGGTTTATGGCAGTCACAGCTTCGGCCATGCTTTCAATGTATCTTTTGTCCCAGGATAGATAAAATGCCACTTCTAGCTGTCCAGTGCGATTACGGTCGTACACAACTCGTGTTTTGTCCATTTCAACCACAAAGGCCTTGCGTGGAAAATCTGCCAGCACCAGGCGTAGTACTTGGTCTGCAGAAGAGCGTTCCTGCTGGAGAGTTTGCAACTGTGCGGCAATTCGGCCGCCTTCTACTCGGCCTGCTGTTTCGGACTTGCCCAAGACTCTGGTGGCAATGGCACTGTGCGATACCCACACATCCATGGTCACAAAAGTGTCGCCGGCATCAATTCGAGAGTCAACAATTTTAAAATTGTCCACGTAGCCACTGCTGTAGCTGGCAATTTCATTCTTGGTCAGCACCTGATGGGCAGATTCTCGTTCGACTAGTATCAGTGTGCCAATGGCCTGTCCCACTGCCAGTGCAAATCCATTGCGGCGTGCTTCTTCTTGTGTACGTCCTCTAGCCTCAACCTGCACATAGTACACACGCTTGGAATTTTTAATTATCCACTGTCCTATTGTGATGGCCAGGCCAAGGTGCTCTGGGGTTGAGGCAGTGGCAGGAGCGGCCAAGCACATCACTGCCACTGCGGTTACAATCAGCCGTTTCATCATGTTCAGCGAGCGGTGCCAAACTTGCTTTCTAACATTCGGGCGGTACGCTCACTGTCCTTATCCCAACGAATGGTCACTGCAACTTCTTGCGGGCCCGTTACTTCTTGGCGAGTCACTTTGAAGCCACGGAGTACGGCCGCACTGTTGGCACGGATGGTGGTGGTTAGATTCACTGCGGTGTCATTGCTGTTTTCACGCACACTTACATTGGAGCCTTTGGCTTCGTTGTCACTCATTTCGACCACTTCATGATCGCCATGATTGGTGTTCAGCTTGTCGCGAGCCTTTTCCACGTTCTTGGCAATGGTTGTAGTTACCCGATTGCTGGTGATGTCCTGCTTGATAAAGTGCGAAACATTGGCACCGGCCTGCATCTCTGCACGGATCAAGGCGTTTTTACGATTGCTGGTGGTGTTGCCAAAGGTTGGCGCGGTGCCCACTGCTTCGATAGAAACAATCTCGCAGTCGCTTTTGAACGGTCGGTACCAGGCACAATTGGTTTCAATCTTGATACCTTCGCCCACAAACTTGGTGGACAGTCGCTGATTGCGAATCTGTTCGTCAGTGTTGGTCACTGCTGTGGTTGAACAACCGGCCAAGGTCACAAGTGCGGCGGCAACTGCAATAGATAAAATACGTTGTTTCATAGTGAAACCTTTCTTGATGGTGATATGTATATTGTAGCAAAAATATGAATTATTGGTCAACCAATGGTTTTTCAGCTGCCAGTGCTCAAAATCAGGGTACAGGGATCTTCAGCATCTGGCCGGAAACTTTCGATAAAAATATGATGATCGTCGCCGCTGTCGCGAATACAGGCATTGGCTGCAATCCAAAGAGCTGACCAAGTCAGGCCATTGATGCTACAACTCAAAGCCTTTTTGCCCCAATGATCTTTGTAGACCACACGTTCCGCACCCTCATAAGGATGGCGGTCAGTGAGATTGTCTACTTCGTAAATACTCCAATTGCTGTGGTCCATACCTAGTTGAGCACTGACATCATCGAAGTGATTGCTCTTACGAGTAAAATCCTTGTTGTCTTCTTCATAAGCACTGGCCAAGCCTTTTTCAATTTCTCGAATTGCACGGGCCAATTTGTCAGAAATAGGCTCTCGGACAACACTGTGAATGGATTCATAGACACTACGAAGTTCGCAGAGGCCGTTGTGAATGGTCTTGAATTCTTCGGCGGTCAGTGTGGGATTACAATACATTTTAACTCCTTGCGGTTTATGTGTGTATTGTAGCAGTTTGGGAAAATTTAGTCAAGAAAAACCCTGCACTGGGCAGGGTTTTTGTAAGATAATACTTGCGTATTACTTTTTGGTGAAGTTTTGGGCTGTGTAGGCTTTCATGATGCCTTCGCCAAATTTGGTGTAGTCAAATTTAGTGGCATTTTGGTAAGCCTTGACACCTTCACTAAGCAATGTAGTGACAGTGTCTTGACCAACTTTGGCAGCTTTTTTGGTATAGTCAGCTTGGGCGTCAATGAATTCAATCATGGCGTCGCGGGCTGTTTTGTTAGTAACGAAAGTGTTGACAAAAGTTTTTTTACCGGTTTGAACGGTGTCGATGATTGCGTCTGCTGTATACATGTGTTTCTCCTTAATTAAGCAAGTCTGATACTGGGCCCGACCTATTCAGCACCCAGTGTCTTATTGTAACATTATTTATGCTGCGGCGCAACATCGTTTGATATTATTTGTAGTGAGCTGTCACTATAAATATACCATGATTATCTTTACCCCACAACGAGCATTTGGATTACAGAATCCAAAATTTTTTGATGTTACCTGTGCCATTGGAAAAAATGCAGGATTAAAATTCTTACCAGATATCACACACTGTGATCGGCCATGGAATACAATGCACGTGACACTGACGTCAGCAGATCCCAATACAGTGATGAGATTTACCAAATGGGAACATGTTGAGTTTTTTAAAAACAGCGACCGGAAAAAAATAATCATACTGGATCAATTTCAGCCGCACTATCACTTGAGAAAACACACAGGTCAGCAAGTCTGCAAGTTACCGGCCGATCAGTATTATCCTAGACCAGGGCCAGGAATTGATTACAGCTGGGCCGATCTAATAATCTGCATACAAGAAGAAATGGCGTATGGATCAGAATGGATTGATTTTTTAAACGATCCCGATGGGTATTTTAAAACTAGCCCAGGACGAGTAATATCTATTTTGGCCGGGACCGGAGATGATATCGACAGCAACCTGTTTCCTTACAATGCATTGAGTGTTCCGCTAAACTCCTGGGGTGCCTGGACTGTAGCAAGCAATACTCCTGTAAAATACGATCCCGGTCAGGATCGTCCATACAAGTTTGAAGCACTGTTAGGTGGCGCCAAAGGACACAGAAAATTGTTGTTTGACCTACTGCGTCGAAATCAGTTGTTGGAACACGGATTAGTCAGCATCAGTGCTCAGACTTATGTTTCATCGGCCATGCCCGAATCATACGAGAATGTATATTATCGAACTCCTGAATTGGATCGTTACGACACTCCAGAAATGGTCGTACTAAGAGAACACAGCCGACATGGTGGTTGGGTTGCACATTCCACCCATAGCCTAGGAATTGAACATTTTCCTGTTGGCAACGGAAAAACTGTGCTGGGCGTGCCACCGTATGGAAGTTTTTTTATACCGCACGGTGTATATCAAAATTCTTGGTTCAGCGTTGTAGCCGAAACTAATTCTACCAAGTGTAATTTTTTTACAGAAAAAACTGCCAAGGTACTGTTTGGACGACGAATTTTTGTTACATTTGGTCCACAGCACAGTCTGCGGGAACTTAGAAATATTGGGTTCAAAACATTTTCCCCGTGGATAGACGAAAGCTACGACGAAGAACCCGACAACGTAAAACGCTGGACACAGGCGTTTGAGCAGTTGGTTAAACTGATAAATCATCTCAGCCCTCAAGATCTGTACGATCAAGCACACTCGGTGTTAGAGCACAACTATCATCGGATTGCTAATCCCAAGGCCATGCTGGGCCCAATTAACAACTTTATACAGTCATTTTTAAATGGTACTGCTGAGCCAGATCCCACATGGCAACCCATGCCACACGGTGATGGTTACGATCGAATGATGCAAGAGATAGAACAGGATCGTCATCTTGATCTGCCAGAGTTTGCTGTGGAAAGTTTTGTAGTCACGCATACTATAAAGCTGCCCGGCAGCCCAAGCTACAATCGAATGATGCAAGAGATAGAACAGGATCGTCATCTTGATCTGCCCAGCAGCCCAATACAGAACAACAGTGATAGTTTACTCAATGTAATAGAAATACCAAAAATATCAGATGCAGATGCACTTGAACAGGCACGGGCAAACACACAAGCTCGTCGAGCCGCACAAAACAGCAAGCCAACGCCTGCCAACAATAGTCGCCGGGTTGACACACCAGAAATATTAACTGCACTTGAACAGGCACGGGCAAACACACAAGCTCGTCGAGCCGCACAAGTTATATAAATAACAGCACAGGAGAACTTTATGTTACAATTTTTGAAAAGATTTTTTAATAAGCCAGCAACAGTGCAGCCAGCACCGTACAAAGTCGAAGCGCCGACCCCGGCACCGGACTCCAAGAGTGATGGTGGTATATGGCCATTCCCCCCTCTGGCGCTAGTTGCAGAAAGCACAACCTACAAAGTGCCCGAGCCAGCGGCTGCTACACCAATCCCATTGGTACCAGCAGAGTCTGTAGTTCCTGCCAAAAAAACACCAGCTGCTAAGAAAGCGCCGGCCAAAAAAACGCCAGCTGCTAAGAAAACGCCAGCTCAACCACGTGTCAAGAAAGACACCAAATAAATAAGTTACGTTAAAAATTAGGGGATTTAACTATGGAATTTTCGCAAAATATTTTAATCATTCTGGTAATAGTCGGACTTGTCGCATTTTTTGCTCTGAACCGAAAGAAAAGCAAGGTCATTGATAGCCCACCAGTTAAAGATTCACCTGTAGAACACAGCGACACAGATTCTAAAGAAATCGCTCTTGACCTCGAATTTTGGCGTGCCGAACATGCCAAAGAGTTTGGTCCTTACAATGCCGACAATCTTGCACCGTCTGACTCAGAGTTAGAAAGCTATGCACGTCAGCGCATTGCTGGTAGATCAACACGCTAAAAGTTCGTTAACAAAATTCAACAGCAAGGCGTGATGTTGGCCACCATGGTAATGCCCGCGCATCCAGCTGTAAGGTGCGTACCAATTTGCTGTGCTTTCAGGGTGGCATCCTATTAATCCTATGCGGTGTTGCACAATGGCCATTGGATCGTTATTTCCCACGTAGCGAGCCACAGTTTTAAACTTTGTTTGGTTGCCCACAAAAGCACACCCATCGTACCAGAACATCTTCATTGGTTCATTGTTCCAGGTTATACTGATATTTTTTGCGTGTGGTCTGCGAGTGTCTGTTCCGGGTCTTGTTATATACTGCTCTGCATCAACATCCGTTAGTAGGTCGAAATAATTGCTGCCGGCCCAGTATGCGCCCATACAGATGCCCAGGTACGCACCGCCTTGAGCTACGAAATCCTGAATACGTGTGCCATTATCTCTTAATAAGTATTCAAAACTACTGGCATCGCCTATGCCGCCCGGAACTGCAACACAATCTACATCGTCAAAAAAATCCCGCTCAACTTCATAGCGGGTAAAGATTTTAAAACGATAGTGTGGGCTCAGTGCGTGAATAATTCCGTTGACACTTTGCACAGAACATTTGGGCTGATGCACAAACAGTGCAATAGTTTTCATACAGCTATTTATTTTGTACTAGGCAAGCATTCGTATTAAACCAATGCTGTCAATAGTGGTCAGCAGACAATAGTTAGCCAGCATGCCAAAAGATTTCCTAGTCCAACTAGCCCAAGCATACATAGCACAGCCAAAGATCCAAAGAGGATAAAGAACAAGAAGCGGAGGATTGGGGACTGTGAGTGCCATAGTAATACTGCAACCAATACTAATAGCCCATGCAACAAGCTCAACAGCAAAGCGAATTCTGTTAGACTTAAAGTCATCTTGTATCCAATCAAATGTGGGTTTTAAAAGTTCATTCATAACTTGTTTTTCTTTCGTACACAGCCTGGCTGGCTAGGTTTTTACCTTTGGCCTCGCACTGTATGTCGAAATCTTCAGCAAAGGTCAGTGCCCAGTCAGTCACTGCCGAGTTCCAATAGAAGTCGCTGTGTGCTCGCAGTTTTTGCTTTTTATAGCCTTGAGCCAACAATGCAGTCATGTCTGGCAATACATCTGTGGCATGGTCTACCAGATAGTCTTCCCTGCTGACACTGTAGTGCAAGGCAGGTCTCATTCCGCGCCAGCTATCAATTATGCCTTTAACTCTATCGTCGGAGGATTGAATGTACTCTCCTGTACGGATCCAGTGGTGGTGTAGATCAAGCACGAGGGCACAGTCTCGGGCAAGTTCAAGGCTTGAGTCGATTCCCCAGGCATTTTCGTCATTTTCGATGGTGATGCAGTTTCTTGCTTCGGGGCTGAGTCGCTGGAGGGCAGAGCGAATGCCGGCGGGGCCTTGTTTACCCGAGATGTGTACGTTGATTTTAAAGTCCTGAAAAGTCTTGCCGTATCCCATCCACCTGACCATATCTGCATGATATTCAAACTCCTGTATACTTCTATTTACGATGCCGGGGTTCTCACTGGCCAGCACACAAAACTGCCCAGGATGAAAACTCAATCTCACGTCCAGCCTACGAGCAGTTTCACCAATGGGTGCAAAAATACGTTCTAGATGACTCTGTACGTCTGGCTGTTGCCACCAGTCAATCCAACTGGGCTCAGTGTAGCCCTGTAGCATTTCACTGCCTAGTCGGACCATTCTACGGCCTGCAGGCAGAGTGGCCACACGCTCGATCATTTTGACCGCTGCCGCAGTGTTGTGATTCATGATATCCCATTGCCGTTGTTCGGCCTCGGCTGGGTGCTCACGCAGCCAGCGCATGGTGGTTGAACGCCCGTTAAGGTCCCGGTCCACAGCATTGACTTTCATGCCGCCGCATTCGGACGGGTCATTAAGCCATTTGCAACAGAAGCCAATACGTGTTTGTGTAGTCATGTGTATATTATACACTAAAATACACCGATCGTCAACCAGACAAAAGCTCGATCACTTCTTCCAAACTGCTATAGGTAAGATTTTCAAATTGGGCCAGCTCTTTTAGCACCATTCCAGGATGATCTACCAAAATCCACTGCACCGTTGGATTACTGCTGATTACATCTTTTACAAATCTTTGATAATTCAATGCTCGGTGTGCAGTCAATCGATCGTTGCTGATGGGTTTTTCTGTCCAGTCAAATCCCAACAGCAGTACTATGTCACTTTGGTCAGCTACCAATTGCATGGCAATCAATTCTTCTTTGCGGTCTATCTCAAATGTAAATTGACCTTGGTAAATTTTTACCAATTGGGGACGGTCTAGTTCTGCATAAATTGCAGCAGGCACATACATGTTACACATTTCATTCATGCGGCGTTTTAACAAATCTCGCGCTGGACCTACTTCGTTGCAAATTACATTGTCAGTACCGCAGCCACGCCAGGTACGCCAGCTGCCCCAGATGGCAGCAATGTCTTTGAGCGCAGAGATTTCCACATCTGGTGGAATTACCGCAGCATCTGCAACAACCCAATTGGTCTTCATTCCACTGCCTTGAGAGTTTTCCATTTGAAACCGCCCAAACACACCCAGGCAAAGGCGCTGCCCGGTGTGGGATCAGCATTGAACACAATATCGCCTTTGGTACCACTATAGTTGGGTACTATTGTTCCGTGTCCGATCATGTACTGTGCTACACGCAGTTTGCTGATGCTGGTTATGCCATCCGTTCCAATGGTCACATGTGGCAGTTTGTTGATACCAATATTCAGTGTTTGATTCCGGTTTGTGCCAACGTAGGCTTCTTGATTTTTGTATTTTCCAATTGACACACTAACTTCCTCATCCCAGACATTCAACGCAGAGTCTGGCTGTTCGGTATTGACACCCAGTCTTTTCTTGAGCACCGTTACTGTTTCATTCAAACTGGTTTCACCTACTACCACAAGATCTTGCAGGCGGCCTAGTTTTTGCAAACTGCTTTGAGTGATAGATTTTGCCAATTGTGAACCAGAAACCAGTGGCTGGTCATCAATCTTGACGTTGTCAAATGTAATGCCGTTCTTCTTGATTTCATCTGCCACTTGCGAAATCAAAAGATCCCGCCAGGACTGGTTTAGTTGTGCAAGTGTTCGATCACCGATATCGGCTGCCAGTGCATGCCAACTACGATTATCTGTGTTGATACTGCCAGTGACTGACAAATTTTTAACACTCACCGATTCCACAAAACTAGCAGAGTGTGCTGTCAACGTATTTTCTATCACCGTGGTGTCGTCCATAATAGTCAATTGACAGGAAGTGGCCTTGTCGTCTATTCCGGTGCTGGAAAAATTAGCAAGTAATTCAACTTTTAACTTTTCCATGTTTTCATCAACTCGTTGATGAATAATGGTATTGATGTCAATGGATCCAATTGTGGCCACTGTACGGCGCACCACTGCTTGGTTGATCATGTTTTCAATTTTTGCTAACCATGCAGGATCAGTTCCCAGTGTGGCAATTGCAGATGTTATACTGTTTTCAACTGCTTGATCCACTAGATGTGCAATACTGCTGGTGTCAATGCTGATGGCAGTGGCTGTGATTTTTGAATCAGACATGTTTTCTCCGTAGGTCAAGAGTCACGCAATGAAATCCTCCACCCAGTGTTCTGCTGTGTCTAAGAGTTCTTGGTATCACTGTGAAATTCTTTTTTGTCAGTAGTTCGATCAAGTCGTGCTGTGCAGCATCAACTATCACTGTGTTGGGATTCACTACCAACATGTTCATGGCAATCCATTTTGATGCATAGGGGTATTTGTAAAACCCTTGTGGCACTACATCATTGATGTATATACACTCCCAGTCTTTGAACACTGCGGGGCAGGTTTCGGGAGTTACTCTGGCACCATTCAACAACACCAGGCCTTCGCGCAAAGGAACAATGGTAGAATCAATATGCACACCAGCATAAAAATTACACACTTCCATGCTGGTAGATGTGGGCATGTTGGCCAACAACCAGGCCCAGGCAGCACGATTGCCACTGGCGCTTTCCAAAAACAAGTACTTGTCTTTGCCCAGTCGCAGTATGTTGGCAGCATCCAGCACCATGCCGCGATCTCTGGGCATGGTCAGGACCTGATCAGCACGATCAATCACAAAGTCAAGTGCGCCAATTTCCATGTCTCTACACGGATACATCATGGCAGGATCAATCACTGTGGATCCTGCTATCAACAACCGATCTCTAGGGCAGTAGTTGTACATGCCACCCAAGTCAGGAAAGTTCATGTCAGCGGGGCGACGCACTGTCACGCCCAACTGTGTCAGCGTGTTGGACAACTCATCAAGATCTTCATTGGCTTCGTCCACAATCCACTGCGGTACTGCACCGGACGGCACAGGAGTTTCTTTCCAGGAAGTCTTTTCACTTTCCATAGCAAACACTGGATCGTTGGTGGGCCAATTGGCCTGTGTGGCTGTACCAACCACTATTTCTTCCAGTGGATCCCATTCATTATAGCTTGATATTGTCATATTTAAAAATGGCCTGTAATTTGCAAGGTGTATCGGTCTTCAAGACCAATGTTGGCTGCCATGTGCGGTGTATCGTAGATCCATTCCACTGTTTGGCCGGCTTTCCAGTCAACATAAGGAACACCATCAACTTCGAGATAGTGCCCAGGCCGCCAATCTTCCAGCAGTACCAGAGCACGATGTATTGACTGTTCTCGGCCTTGTAAATTAAACAGTTCAATGTATCGTTTGTATAAATCTTTATGTACCGGCATCACTGTTCCTGTAGGCATGCGATAAAATGCCAATCCAATGTCTTGCCATCCTTGTGCTCGGTACATATCTATAAACTTTGTTGCCCACCCTGGTAGTTGATGTCGCATGTCACATAGATCGCCACAAATTTTACTTTGGTATCCTTGGCTTTGCCATAATTCTACACTAGCAGGATCGTTGAAAGGTTCGTTGATATAGTCCAGCGTTTTAAACTCTTCGTCCCAGAATTTATATAATTGATATTTCCGCGGATTGTGTATCATTTTTTGTTTCTTGTGTTTCCGTAATGTATTACTTCAATGTCTGGCATGGTCTCCGGCAACGTGCGCCAAGGATCAACAATGACAGTGCCTTTGGGAATGTCGCAATAGAATTTATCTACATTGTCTTTTCCGGTATATCCATACGTTACCTGTCTATTATGTGCCAGCAATAACACACAAGGACCGGTCAATTCAGACACCACTTCTGTTGGGTCGTCAGCCAGCGGATCAAGATAGCTAACATTGAATCCTGCTTCTTTCACGTAGTGTCCAATCAAGGTACTGTACGATCCAATACAGTAGGGCACATCGGGCTTGTAGGCCTTGCCGTGAATTACCACACTTACACCACGGGCCTTGGCTTCGTCAACTAAAAACTTGGCAAGATTTTTTGCTTGTATTTCGCGAGCATGCATGATGGTGTCAAACATGTCATAACCGAGATCATATTCTTGTGCCAACCAGCGCAAGGCAATGTTGTCACGCGGATGGCAAGCACCTGCATCGCCCATGCCGGCTGTCATGTATTTTGGACCCATGATACGCATGGTACTGCGAGCCAGTGCGTTAGTTACCACATCCACATTGATGTTGCCAATCTTTATGGCAAAGTCTTGAATCATGTTTGCCAATTCAACCTTGGCTGAAATAAATGTGTTGTAGAAGATCTTGATTGCTTCGCACTCGTCCCAGGTACCGATTTCGTAGCGTGGATTGTTTTGCATGATCTGATTGTAAATTTCTACCAGTTCGCCGGCCAATGCGTTTGGATTGCCGTCTTCGGTGCCAATCATGATCATTTCAGGATTGACCATGTCCCACTTGACCGATCCCATGGCAATCAAATAAGGGTTGTATAAAAACTGGTGCTTTTTGTCCAGCAGTGGCACAAAGTACTTGCGGGTGGTGCCTGGCAGCACAGTTGAAATCAGCACTACTTTTTTGGGTGACGTGGCATATTTGTTAATGTTTGTAATAGCGTCTTTGACTGCATCGTGTCCAAAATCTCGTGGTGTCAAATGGCTTGATGGTAAACTACCATCGTAACCTTCTGTGTGCGGAGTAGGTACTGCAACAAAAATCCACTCACTTTCATTTATGGTTTCTTCGATGCTGCAAACTTTTACTAGGTCACTGGTTCTTGGGTAAATATCGTAACCCCGGACTGTGAATTTTTCTGCCATGACTTCGGCGCAGTCCATGCCTAATTTCCCAATGCCAATAAAGCCTATGTTTTTCATATTATGAGTATTCCTTTAGATAGATTGTATCATTACATACAAGATGTTGCTGAGCAAGTTCACAACAATCCCATATTAATTTATCGATTTAGTCCTCACGGTTCAAAAAATATTGAGGATCTTGATCTTTTAAGTATGCCAACATTGCTTGATTCAGACTGTGTGCTGTTGCCTCAAATTTTTTGTAATGATCAGGAACCATTGGATTATAATTTTTATCAAAAAAGTAATCACACAAAGGCTCATGTTTATCACAAAAATTCCTACAACCAGGAACTGGTGCTGCCCAACAAATACAATCTAAGAACAGATCCTTGGAACATCTACGACAAATGTTTGTTATTGCACAGTGAAAAATGTTCTCAGGATGTTTACATGTACAAAAACAGTCATTTTATTCCTGTGTACTATTGGGCACATGCTGTTATTGCACTAGACTGGTTTCGTTATGTAAAACACATTGATATAAAGCCTGCTGCGACTCAAACACAATTTCTGATTTATAACCGCGCCTGGGCAGGAACTAGAGAATATAGAATTAAATTTGTAGACTTATTGCAAAAAAATAATCTAATAGATGATTGCAAAACTTCGTTCAATGCCATTGATCCTGATTCCGGAATCCATTACACTGACCATGTGTTTAAAAATTCAAATCTACAAACAGATACGTTGCAAGACACATACTCTGCTACGGATGCTCCAGGCTGGTCCAGCGCAGATTTTTGCATGGAAGATTACGCCAACACCAAAATTGAAATAGTATTGGAAACACTGTTCGACGACACAAAAATTCAACTGACAGAAAAAATACTGAGGCCTATTGCATGTGGACATCCTTTTATGTTGGCATCAACTCCGGGGAGTTTGCAATATCTGCGTGAGTACGGATTTAAAACGTTCTCAGACGTTATCGACGAAAGTTATGATACTGAACAAGATCCTGTGACTAGATTGAATTTGATTGTTGCAGCGATGAAACAAATTGTTCAATGGACTCCTGCTGAGCAAGAGGCCAACCGGGCAAAAATTAAAGAAATTACCCAATACAATAAAAAACATTTTTTCAGTGATGATTTTTTTGGATTGGTGTTGGACGAATTAAAAACCAATCTCAAATCTGGATTGACCGAATTAGAAGATACCAATACTGGCAAAACTTTTATCAACTTGAGAATTGCATACTACAACATACTAAGAGCAAACAAAAAAATATTCAGCAACAGAATGGCAGAAATTAGAGTTCCGGATTGTCTACGACGCAGTCAAGCCATGCTGATTCGAGCAAGAACTTACTACAATCAATATTTAAAAAGTCACAGGTTGAATTAATCGTGTTTTTCAATCACGCCGTCCCAGTGATCTCCGGGATCATTTTTCATGTATGCATTAATTCGAGATCTAATGTCTTCATAGAAACTGTCTAGTTCTTTGTTCCAGCTGCCAATCAAATGATCCAGAGCTTGATGGCAATAGTTCCAGTCTCGTTTACGATAATTGATCAACAGATTAGCATGTAGATTGATTTTGCTTTGCGTCAGCGGCAATTCAACAATGGGTATTGTATCAACAACACAGTAGGCTGTGACCAACTTGTTCAGCGGTACAATACGAATAGTGTCCAGTTCTAACACTGTGTAGTTTTCTCTATAACGATCAATTTGATCTGGGTCAATAATAATGTTCACGGTTCATTTCCTTTTAAATATGTATCATGCAAGTTACATTCGATTTAATTTCAGACCTACATTTGGGTGCCAAAGACACCTTTGATTGGACCGGCCTGGCCACTAGCCCAATATGCGTTGTGGCCGGCGATATTTCCGTAGACGTTGAAATTGTACGCGAAACCTTGGAACATCTGGCACAGTGTTACCGAGCGGTATTTTATATAGACGGCAACAACGAGCATAGATTCAGTTTAGATTCACTCAGTGACAGTTACAACATACTGGAAGAAGCCATTGCTGGCATTGAAAATGTAGTGTTTTTACAAGACAACTGTGTGATTGTTGATGGTGTTGCATTTGTTGGCACCAATGGATGGTGGACTTTTGATTTTGATCCCAGCATCAGTGACGAACAGTGCAGACTATGGTACTGCGACATGATGGATGTTGGTCAGCCAGTGGCAGCAGCCATACACAGCATGGCCTACAACGACGTTGCGTATTTGAGAAACAGTATTAAAAAACTTCAAACTCATCCTGATGTTAAATCCATTGTGTTGGTCACACACACCGTGCCAACCCCGGTATTGGTTGACCACGATATTGACATCACTTCTACCTACAAGTTCAATGTAATGGGCAATTCACTCATGCAGATGGTCCTGGACTCCGACACAGAAAACAAAGTTAAAACCTGGTGCTTTGGACACTATCACGGATCAATAGATCAGAACATTGATCGCATTCGATATGTGAACAATTGCCGAGGAAGAGTCGAGGATTCCAGCCAATGGATACCAGCCTATCATCCTCGACGCATTGTGATCGATCTTTAATTTACTGTTTCCGGCTCAAGTTTTATCTGCAGGGGATAATTGTTACTGCGAGCATCCAATGTTACCTCTATGCCCTTTTGTTCAGCAATTTCATAAGGCAAGATTGCAACCACAGCAGATCCAGTGTTGTGAATATCTTCTGTAATGGTCACAGCGGTTTCTGCTGTGTATTCAAAATGTGTAATCAAACTCTCAATCACAAAATCCACAGATGTTTTGTTGTCATTCAAATAGATTATTTTAAACAACGGTGGTTCGCTCAATTCTATTTTTGGTCTTGTTATTGTGCTGGTATCTTGTGATGACATATTATATCCTTAGGTAAATGGGAGCCACTGGCCCCCATTGTATTTACATTATTTCAAGTCCGATGTGTAAGTGATAGCAATGGCCTTTGGCTTGGCTTCCTCGGGTATTTCACGTTTTAAGTGAATACTCAAGATGCCAAGTTCAAGGTGTGCGTTGCTGATTTCCACGTGATCTGCCAATTGGAATTCTCTGCGGAAACTACGCTCACTGATACCTTTGTGCAGGTACTTTGCACTGCTATCTTCATTTTCCACATTTTCACGGCTGTGTTTGCCTTCAATAATCAAGAACTTTTTGTCCTTGGTAACCGAAAGATTATCATGCCCAAAGCCAGCCACAGCCACGCTGATCATGTACTCATCATCGTTGATTTGCACAATATCGTAAGGTGGGTAGTTGGTGCTGCCTTGTTGGGCACTCACACGCATGAGTTCATCAAACATGTTATCAAAACCGATACCAAATTTGTTGAGTGTGGGAATATCGAAACTGCGAAGTGTTAAAGTTTTAGTCATTTGTTTTCTCCTTATTAAGCAAGTTGACTATACCATGTAGACCCGACTATCGGCATCCACACACGTATTTATTAAGCATTGTTATCTGACGGGTTTTTTACAACTGCCATAACATCACTTTCGTACACCATGTTGAATTCTTCCTTGTCAACTTTGACCGTTTGCACAGCAGTTTTACTGAACAAAATACGATCACCAACCTTGACTGCCATTGGCACCACTGTGCCGTCTTCTGCAATCTTCCCTGTGCCCACTGCCAACACATCGCCCTGGCTGGGTTTTTCAGCAGCAGCATCTGGAATAATCAAACCACTGGCAGTGGTAGTTTCCACATCAATAAGACGCACAACAATGCGGTCGCGAATGGGAGTTAGTTTCATAGTTTTTCCTTGTAATGAATTAAACAATAGTTTAACACAGGCAGGGCGCTGTGTCAACTGTTAAGAATTTTGTTGTGCCAGTTTGATAGGATTAACAACTTGTGTTTTATCAATGGCAATTTTTAAAACGTTGCGTGATTGGTAATCTTTCAAATTGTACATGTGCGGCAGTAGCACTCGTTCCAGTTCGGTGTGTAGGCCACGAGCGCCGGTCTTGGTGGTAAATGTGCGTTCGGCAATTAGATCCAAACTGTCATGATCAAAGTCCAGGGCTACTCCGTCTTGCTCAAACAGCCATTTGTATTGTTCAACCAGGTTGTTCTTTACTTCGGTTAGAATGGTCACCAGTTGGTTCTTAGTCAGTTCTTCCAACTGTATAAACGACGGAAATCGCCCAACAAATTCAGGAATCATACCATAGCGAACCAGATCGTCAGGTGTAACTGCGTCGGATAATTTTTCTTTGTTGAACGCGGCACCAAAACCAATAGAGGTTCCTTGTGTTCGTTTTTTAACCACTTGATCCAGCCCAACAAATGCGCCACCAGCTATGAACAAGATGTTGGCAGTGTCAATATCAATTGTTTCACTGCTGCTGGCTGTTTTTCTCGTGTTAGAATTTGGCACCTTGCATTTTGTGCCTTCAATCAGTTTGAGCAGAGCTTGTTGTACGCCTTCGCCTGACACATCTCGAGTCACTGTACTACTTTCGCTTTTACGAGCAATTTTATCTATTTCGTCTAGGAACACAATTCCACGTTGTGTGCGTTCCACATCGTTGCCACTGGCATGGTACAGTCGGGCAATCACACTGTCAACATCGTCGCCCACATACCCGGCTTCGGTCAAGGTAGTTGCATCAGCAATCACGAACGGAACATCCAGGTATCGAGCTATGGTGCGGGCCATTAAAGTTTTACCTGTGCCAGTGGGACCGGTCATTAAAATATTGGCCTTTTGCATTTCGCCATCAGTGTTGGTAATGCGTTTGTAGTGGTTCACAATGGCCACACTGAGAACAATCTTGGCAGCGGCTTGGCCAACAATGTATTGGTCTAGATATCGGTGCATTTCTCTTGGATCTGCTGTGGCATCTGCAGTGGATTTTTTAGGCTGCTCTTTGATCAACAGGCCATGACAAAAGTCCACACACTCGTTGCAGATACCAACATTGTGCCCGACAATTAGTTTAAAAACTTGATCCTTGTGCTTGTTGCAAAAATTACATTGTGTAGGCGTTGGCTTAGTTGTCATATCAATTTCCAGTCAAGCGGCGTTCAATTTGATCTCTTTCTGCCTCGCTCAACAATTCTGGATCATACGCACCGGAATCTATTTGAGCAATCAAATGATCAATATATGCTTCATTGTACGCATAACGAGTATTTAGGTCTTTGTTGACTTCAATCCAGCTGTGGCCGTTGAACTTATGCAACACACTTGGCGAACGATCTGTACGAACATAAGTATCGCCTTTGATTGGATCCTTGGGAAAAGTTGCCCCAAATCCCGATTGAGTTTCGTGTGCTGCCAAATTATCTGGTACCAGTTGTATGTAGTAATCTGGAGTCATCCAGGGCAATTGATCAATCTGGCCTGTATCGTATAGTCTTCGCTGGGATTTCAAAGTGCGAGAAGGATTTGCATCTTTCCAGCGTCGAGCCGCGGCCTTGGTTGCTGCATCCATGCCATCTAGTTCATCATCATCTACTGCTACAAATTCTTGTTCACCCGTGGGCAATGCTGTCTCTATCTCTTGTTTATCAGTGTCTTGTGCTGATTCAATGCTTGTTGCTGTAGTCTCTGCGGCTGGCACATTGTCTGTTGTGTCACACTCTTTGTTGGGACAGAAAAGACCAATGCCCGGTGCAAGTACCAATTGGGTTCCGCATTTGAAACAGTCGATTGCATGAGCTTGCAAGAACAAATTGTCCTTGTCATTCAACTCACCATTGGGCAATCCAAATTCTACAGCAGATTTTTTAATTTGTTCAACTTGTTGATCACTAAGTGGCCCATCATCTGGCTCAGGTTCTGGTCCTGCGGCCGGCGTTTCAGTGACTGGTATCGGAGCAACCTGTTGTTTTTCTCTGTTCCACCTTAGGCTTTCAGTGGCGGCCAGCAACATCATAATGGCCAACGGATCAAACACTATGACCAACACAATGATAACCCAACGCACTGCTTTTTCCAGTACATTTGTGTCGAGACTGTCATCATATATCAATGCGGCTATGTATTTGATCGGACCGACTTCGGCTTCTACTTTGCGTACTTCAGCGGCAATTGGCGCACGTTGTTCGTTGAGTGCTGTGATTTTCTTTTGAGCTTCTGCAATGTCCGCAAGGAGGCGAGCACGTTCTTTCTGCTGGGCTCTTCGAATGGTAACGGCTTTTTCTGCGCCCTTTTCGTCCTGACTGCGACCCATAACTTGGTCCACTGCCTCATCCATCTGGTTGAGTGCTTTGCGATTAACATCTATGTTTTCCTTTTCAACTCGTATCTTTTCATCGTAAATGGCAATCTTGGCCTGCACATCGCCTGTGACCATATCCTGGTCCATGTGTGCTTTTGAAAGAAATCCAAAGATACCCATGGAAGTAATAACCATCAGCATAAACACTGCCGGCACCAGGTAACACTTCATTAGCCAACGACAGCGTGACCAATGTTCGTGCAACCACAGTGTGACCACTACTTTGGCCAGTTCCAGTATGCCGCCCATTATCATAATAGGCACCACAGCGGCGGCAAATATGGCCGCAAGACCTGCAATTGAATACCAGGCCGCAATGACCGACAGGCTCAAGGCCACTGCTAATGTAATTAAACTTAGAAACATAGTGTAATATTTATCCGTTTTAGTTCCATGTTCGGTGAGTTTCAGCAATCCATTCTCGACCGTCGTATTCGTCGATTTGCCACTTGACTGCGGCAGGAATTTCTACTATTTTTAATTCTGCGTGTCTACCCCAGGATCTTTCGCCCAGCTCGCTCACCACTGACACCAATACTGGATCATCACGGGGAATTTGGCGATCAATAAACGATTCACCATCGACCAAGATATGCGGACCCAATTGTTGGGTGCTGAAACGACTTTCTCTATCTTCGACAGTGTAATCAACACGCGAACGATTCAGATACAACACACGGGCCTCGTGACTCAGGCCAAATCCGCCGTGACAGGAGTTGATGACCACCGGTCTTACACCGCGAAGGTGTCGAATGAGTTTTTCTTGTTCAGTTTCTTCCGTCATTCATTGAATGTGTATTCGTAATTGACCGAAGTGGTGTTGACTTGCAACACCACTGCTCCGTTACGTAGATGGAATTTGCGAGCCATTTCTGTTTGTGGGCTCAGTGTTACAAAACGCTTGACCGGCATGGTATCTTTGATCAGTCGAGCAGCACCTAGCACAAGATCTCTACCTGCGCCGGGACGGTAACTCCATACTGTGTAGAATACCACAACTTCGCCAATGGGTTCATCTGGACTGGTAGGAGTAGAAAATTTTTCTAACTCACCTTCGTCTGTGGGAACTTGGGTACAGAATGCCGCACAGATCACAGCCAGTACTTCATTGGTTGTGTCATCTTCCAGCACATACACTTCGCGATTGGGATCCACACGCCAAAAGGTCGGCAGGTGAGGACGAACAGGATCGTCCTTGATGAAATTTAGATAATAATCAGTTCTTACACTTTTTATTACAGCCATACTATCCTAGATCTTGACCATAGTCATCTGTGAACTGGTCCAACTTGTGCTTTTCAATTGCAGCTCGCAGTGCTTGTTCAACAAATTCATTGAATGTCATGTCCTGTTCGTGTGCCAGCTTCATGTATTTCAACAGCTCTTCGTCTGAAAAGTCCACTTGCATTTGCACACGGGTGTCGTAGTCTTCACCGGCCACAATAGCCTCCAGTTTTTCCAAGAAATCTTCTTCAACGTCCAAGTCAATGTAGTCAACCTCGTCCCAGGCTTGATTGGCTGACTCGCCGCGTTGATCGGCTTCGGCTGCATGCTTGTCCCGGTACTTGGGATTGATCAAGCGATATCCACGATCATTGGTGTAGTCGCACACTTCCACCTCGTAGACCTTTTGGCTCTTGGTGCTGAACACAATATTGGCACTCCAGCCACCTGCACCGTGTACGCCGTTCCATGCGCTGAGTTGATGCGAATTGTTGCCGTAGCAGTCCCAACCGTAGTTACCGCCTTCAGTGATGCGATAGCCAACAGCTTCAAAAAATTGTTGCATTGTAATCATGTCTATGTCCTTTAAATAAATCGACCCAGTCCCAGCCAAATCAGCTGATCCAATTCGGATTGATAATCCTGCGCCAGTCTACGCTTTTCGTAGATTGTCCGCAGTACTTCTGTTCCGTTACCATACTCTATAGTACCGGTACCGCGACGTTCTAATTCTTCAATTAGTTCGTCGGTGTCAAAATCGTCTAGCTCAACATCTACTTCGACTTCTTTGTATACTACTGGCATGATAATCCCTAAAATAAAACTACGAGTGCTGTCATTGCCATCAATGCCAGCAGTGCAACAATTATACTGTACCCTATGCTTTTTGTCAAGGCTAATTGTTCTTTTCCTTCCAGTTTTCTCCAAGCAGTAATGCCAAAATGAATCAGTACTGCAAGGACTGCAAATGCTAACCAAAGTCTAATCATTCTTCAACTCCGAAATGTTTTTATTTGCTAACTGTTGTTCCATCCATGTAATAGAACGGGCAAGCATTGCTTCTGTGATTTCTTTTGGGTCGATACCAAAATGTTCTTTGATCCTTGTAGCGTTGCGCTTTACTTCGTAAAATGCTAAGTCACTTGAATGACATTCTTCTGTCCACAATGCTAAACAACATTCCCGAACAATCAACTCGGCAAACTTTTCTAAAACCCAATACGCAGTTTCATCTCCAATATCTAATTTATAAATTCCAGCCTGGTCAGCAAGTTCAAAAATTCGTTCGTTCATTCGTGTCCGTTGTAGATCAATTGATTTACCACATTAAGATCAAACTGCAGATTAGTAATACGATCTCTAAGAGCCTGGTACTCAGCACTGGGAATCTCTGCATGGTTGCTGACCACAATACTCAGGTACATGTTGGCAGCTTCGCTGTGGGCCTTTTTAATTTCCTGCTCTAGCAAGAGTCGTCTATCTTTAAGCATGGTGTAATTCTCCTTTATTCAGTATCTGTTAATTTTTCAAAACCAAAGTGTATAAGCAAATCTCTGCCCAACAACGGACCATGTTCCCATGCACTACGGGCATAACGGTCACATTCTCTCACAATCAACTCGGCGAACTTTGCTAAGGGAACATTATCCCAATTCTCAATAGGAAAGTCGGCATCATCTAGTCCAGCTTGTCTAACAAGTTCTCGAATTCGTTCGTTCATTTTTAACTCCAAAATGTTTTCATTAATTGAATACGTGTCTAGTATTTGTGACATAGATCTTTAGTTGATTGCCAATTATTTTAGAGTAAACAAACAAGTGTACGCTATCCACAGCCACTGGCATCATAGGGCCGTTTGCGCCGAGTCCATCAATTATGCTTTGCGATGATCTTGTAAATATACCTGCACCGTTGTTTAGCCAGGCTTGATTGGCTTTACCAGAGGAGAAGTCAGGGTTTCCTAACCAAAGATCCAAGATACCATCTCCGTTTAGATCAATAGACATTGGTGTAGATGAGATTGACACATTAGTAGGATAATTGGCCATTGCAGTACTGGTTACATCATCAAAGATCCAGTTGCCTCGGTTGATCAAGACTTGTACTGCACCTTCGTCGGTCCATCTGCCATTCCTTGCAGTAGCATTGGGCCTACTGAGTACCAGTAGGTCTAATTTGCCATCACGGTTCAAGTCTGTTGCAACACACCTCACGTCGTGACTGATTTCTTTGGTTGGATCAGTTGTGTTTCTATCTAGGATAGGAACAGGTAATGTATGACTGGCCACTGGAATTAACGAACTGTCCAATTCAAAAATCACAGTGTCTGCGATTGGCGCCTGTGTAGGATCCACAATGAGATCTGTGATTACCGCTTGCTTTCTGCCGGTGTTGTTGAAATCGCCAACACAGACAGCCGATCCATTCATCCATAGCCCTGGACGGGTATTTACATCATAAGAATGATCGTGAAATGCAAAATTCCCGCGGCCATCATTGATCCATTTCTGTCCGGCGCTGTTGATAATATCTAGGCTGCCGTCGTTATTGATATCTGCCACTGCTGTGTGGTGAGACCATCCGTTTCCTGCCAGCATATTGCGAGCATGTGTTTGACCTGGACGACTTAGAAATATTGCTCCATCTCCACGGAATGGTTTACCCAAAGTATCCATATAAGGGAAGTCTTTTACAAACAACGAAACAATGTCGTCGATACCATCACCGTTGAAGTCTCCAATTTCAATATTCCCGGGTGTGGTTGTATTGTTGCCAAGAATGCTGGCAGTCACGTCAGCACTGGTTCCATCGCTGTTGATTTTTAAAATGCGAATAGGCGCATCTGGATTTGGTGTTGGTGCAGATGCGGGGTTGCCAGTACCAAGATAAATTCCACTTACAACAACATACTTTCCGCCAACTGTATCAAACTTTGCAGTGTTAAACATTGGGCTGTAGTTCAATCCAGCAGGCATGTCAATATTTAAAATTTCACGATCAGCCACCACAGATTGTGTTTGGGCAGCAACGGCAGTTGGTGATGCGCTGCCTCCGCCGCCACCACAGGCAGAAAGCGCCATAGTCATTACACCAAGTGACAATAATAAATGTTTCATAATTTCTCTCCGGCATCAAATCCACGGAATCTCACAAAGCGTGGAAATCTTAAACTGTATGATCCGTCTTGGTTTTGAGTAACTGCGTCCGCTTCAACCTCAACCACCCGATCAAGAAGCTCATTGCGAGCGGCCCAATACTCATCGCGATTGCTATCAGACAAACCGCTACCAACATTAACACGAATAGTTCTGTCATTGTCAACTCCTTCACATATTATAGCACCCAACCGGCCCGCATTGCGACCAGTTCCTTCTTCGAAACCCACGATATTGAGATCAACTGTGATAGTGGGTTTCCATTTCATCCAAAAGTCACTGCGCTTGCACTCGTAAGGTGCATCCATGCTTTTGATCATGATGCCTTCGTAGGCTTCTTCTACACTGGCTTCGGCAAACCTGCGCATGACATCATGTCCTTCGGCTGTGTCCAGGTCCACGTCTATGCCAGGCATGATGCGCACACAACCATTTTCTGGCAAGGATGCCTGAGCTCGTTTCAACAGGTCAATGCGTTTGTGTTGCTGTAGATTACAGAAGCCATCTCTAAACTCACTCAGTGGCAAGATATCAAACACATGATAAACCATGTCTGCGGTTTTGGCATCTTTTTTGCGTTGTGCTTGTTTCATCAAGTCTTGGAAATTCTTGCCCACAATTTCGCCATCCAACACAAACTGTCCACTAAAGGCAGAATCACGCTGGAATGCTTTGCGATGTTTTTCAATAAAGTCTGCAATCTGCGGAAAGTTTTCAAACTCTTTGCCATTACGGCTGTACAATGTACAAGCAGATCCATTCACCACTGCCAACACACGCACACCATCCAGTTTAACTTCAAGACGTTTGATGCCTTTGAGTTTCTTGGGCTGGTCTGTAGAGTCCTGTGCTAACTGACAACTAAAGATCGGAATCTTCCATTCAGTCTTGCCCAACACTTTGTTCAAGGTCTTCTCTGATATGCCGCATCGCAAATCTTTAATAATAACACGACGACATACATTGTTCCATTCGTCCGAGTCAAACATTTGACTGCAAGTTTCAATTGCTTCTCTTGCACGATTACCAGTGACGCTTCTAGTGCGCAGGCTTTCTAACAAGGCCCAAAATCCCGGCCAGTGATTTGGTTGGCCAGTCAAACCCTCAGTCTCAGGCACTTGTCGGATGCCAAACACATAGAAAGGATTGTAGGCTTGATAGCAGTTGAACAAGAAAGCCTGTGCGTCGGCACTGCCCAATTGCGAAGCTACCAAAGCCTTTTCAATAGTCTTTTCTTTGTGTATTCGACTGTCCGAAATTTCTAGGTCACGAATCCAACCTGCTGCCATTATGCCCGCAAACCTTGGGTCTGAAAAATTTGTTTCATTCATATATTTACTTCCGTTCTAAGTCAGATTGTGTTAGTCTACATACCAATAGGAACTGCTCATAAGCCTGGCGCACACCGGCATGTTGCATCAGTTTGTCTGCTTCTGCCTGCATGGCTTTCAACCCAGCTTCGGCAATGTCTCGAGCACTGTCGATCTGCAAAGTGGCCAATTCGTCACCAAACTCTTTGGCCAGCTTTTCCCAGGCTTTCTTTTGTCCCGGCGTAATAGGATTTTTCTGTGGACGTAGTTCACTGGCCTTGCTGATGGCTTGACAGATAGCATCTTCGGCCACACGCCCTGCGGCAATCATAGCCGCATAGTTAGGATCAATATTAAACCTGCGGCTAGTTCCGCCGGGATAACACATGACCAAGTGATTGCCTTTGGTAAAGCTGTCCAAAAAGTCGTTGTCATATTCCGCAACAGGCACATATCTTCTCCCAACTTTTTCATAGTAGATTTTTTTCATCGGTATTCTCGATCTAGCTTGACATTGGTCAGACCGGCTAGAGTTTGAAAATGATCCCATGCATCTTTCACTGCTGGACGGGTCGCCAGCTCTGAATCAGGCAACACTGTTTCCAACCAGATTTCGCGTCGACGGCTTGGGCGAGCTCCAAACTGTCGAGGCTGATGCATCTTGCCATCTGTGTAAAGCATGATGCTCACACTACGGAACTTGTCTTCATCGTCCTTGCTGTTAAAGTCATAATGACCCCACTCAGGATTACTCATACCACCGTAACAGTATCCTTCCCAAATACCGGCCCACTGTTCGTCATCACGTGGGTCAAAATCTGTACGAGTAATTAATACTAGCACATCTTCTATGGCCACACGACCTTCAACAATGTCCAGAACACACCGACTGTAACTGAGTCCAATTTTCATTTTTTATCCGCCAAAGTATTTGATCACAGCATCTAGATGATGAACCATGATTTCGTTATTACCCACATCTTCTGGATGCAACCAATATCCGTCAGGATTGGCTTCTGTGCGAGGATTTTTCTTCCACTCAGAAAGTTCTTTCTTGAGATAGCTTCGTTGCTCTTTCAATGTAAGCACAGTGATGCGATCGGCTGCATCGCCGTCCAGTGTGATGGGTCCAATTCGTTTACTCATATTTTTTACCATGAACTGTTGTAAAACACACGCAGGCCCAGGAACAACTCGGCACGAGCGGCACGAACAAATTGAAGATCGTCTTCGTAATAGTGTTCGTCAGCATCGTTACCAAAGAAAAACCCCGACGTGCCCGGCAGTTCTTTGTTCTTGATTGCCTGTTCAAGTTGTTCAATGTCATCCCAGGTCAGCTCCAGCTCGTCGCCATTGAAGTCACCGGTGAACCCTTTTTGGATCCACAACTGGCGCATCCAGCCGTGCAGGTTAGGATGCTTGCGCCAGTAGGCAATCTCACGCGGCTTGGGCACAGTGGCACTGCCGTACTCCTTAGTTTCTTCATTGAACTCAGATGTTGCGTAATAATCACGCTGTTGATTTTCACGAGCTGCCACATAGGCATACATGTCCAGACCCATTATTTTGCTCCTTGTTGATAACGATATTCACGTTTGAGCCAGTATTTGTATCTGGCAAAGTATTCACTGAGGTTGTATGACAGTGGCTGACCATAACCTTCTAATTCTGCCTGATGCTCATACCACTTGTTTTGCACCCAATGACGGAAACTAGACGCAGACATTTACATGCTCCGAATACGGTTGATTACATCATTGGCCTTAGAGAAGCCGTTGCGTTGTTCAGCTTTCAGCACCAGTTCTACCATTTGACTTTGCATCTCTGCAAAGGCTGTTTGAAAACGAGCCAACTCTGCAGGAGACAGGGTCATTTGAATACGATAAACGGTGTTCATGCTGCCTCCAACATGTTGGCCGGCACCTTCCACAGCATGGCACCGTCTTTGACCGTGACATACTTGATGGCCACTTTGGTCACAGTACCAGTCACAGCCAAGCCACGTTTGACACTGTAAAACTTCACAGCGTCGCCTGCTCTGAAAGCTCGAATTTTAGTTTTGCGAAGTTGTTCGCGAGCATACTGCACCGCATTGGTGATGCTGGTGAGTTCATCGTTGGTAAAGTTACCAAACATGATTGCAGTGTTGATTTCTTTGATGTTCATTTCGGCTCCTGTTTTGTTACGCTATGAATGTATTATAGCAGTTTGGGAATTATCGGTCAATCAATCTAATCTGCTTCCAGCATAGACCCGGTCTAGGCCCAGCTTGTTCTTCAGAACCTCTGCATAGGCTTCTGCGCCTGCTTCCAGTATGCTGATTGATTGTGTCGGGAAACCACTGGGGTTCCACAGTTGTAGACTGCCTGTGTAGTCCTTACGGAAGCCTGCGGCCTGCAACCACTTGCCTAACTTTGAGTTTGATCGCACACCGTAGACATTGACCCAAGCAAAACCACACGCATCACGATCGCCATGTTTGGCGTAGAATGCCTTGGCCGCTGTACGAGCTTGGATGCCTGCTTCGTTGACTGTGTCTTGTACCAACTGTTCTGTGATCACTGTTGCAATTGCTGTCATTTTGGAACCCTTTTTAGTTTCTATACAAGTATTATAGCAAAATGGGAATTTTGGGTCAACCTTTACAGGTCACAGTCGGCTATAACCCTACCCTCAGCAGGGTTATAGGTTAAGAACACTTTGCCGCTGTCGGTGCCGCCCTTGACCGGAAATACCACTGTGTAGCAGAACTGGCCGCCGTTAGTGATGCCCAAGAACTTGGCACTGGTAAAGGTCTGACCTTCGGCCTTTTCACCTACGGCCCGTTGCAGGGCCGGTGCAGTGAAAGTGGTAAGAGTTTTGAGTGTGTCTGCTGTGATCATATCACATGCTCCAGTAGGTTTCGCTAGCCGGGTTGCAACACCAAGGAGTGTCGGCATCAATTTCCACCGGCTTGCCCGACATCAAGTTCTTGACAGTGACTCGAGGTGCGCGGTACGTGTCGCGAGACACAATGTTCAGTTGGCTTTCGTTCCAACCGGCCTTGCGGCAAAGACGTGTACGGGTTGCTTTGGCAGCACCAAAAGTTTTATATGCACGGGTTCGGTTGGGACCGTCTGTAACAATAAGACCAGTGCCTTTGGCTACGATTACGTATGACATTTTTGAACTCCTTTTTACTTACTATGCTTCTATTATAGCAAATTGGGAAATAACGGTCAACCGTTTTAGTCTATTTGGATGTCAGCGATTTTTCCGGCTCGAAACACAAAATACAAGTTAATACTTCCGTAGTACACCCAGACGCACTCGTTTCCGGGTGTCATTGTGTAGTGTATTGTGGGGTGATTTTTTTCCATGTAGTCGGCTACCTGGATCACTTCGAACTCATTTAGCAGAGCGGGCTGGCGTATTGTTGCATTTTTCATACTCTAATTATAGCAAATTGGGAATAATTGGTCAACCGGTCAAAATTAGTACTTGAGTACTAATCTTAGTAGAAACCATGAGTTTTTGTGCAGTGCAACATCTTCTCATGGTAAATACTGATACAAAAGGAGAAAATCTATGTCAAAACTAATGACACAATTATTGGAGAGACTGGCTGAAATGTTTCCTAGGCAAAATTACCAAAGTCGCCTGGATCAGTACTTGAGCTCAAAAAATGTAAAAGATATTGCTGATGTTGAATACTGGACACACCAGTACGAGAGAAATGGAAATTGGAGATGAGTACTATGAAAAAACTGTTACAATATGTCTGGGAAGTGCTGATTGAAATTGGCGAAGCTAGACAGGCCAACTACAAGAAACACGGCTTCAAGGGATATTATTAATAAATTACCTGCTGTCGGGCCTGAGCTTCGGTTATGATTGAAGGTATCAAAGTGGCCTGAGGTGGTGGTGTTGTTGGTGTAGATTCTACAGCGTTGGCTGCTGTTCCTGCTCCGGCAGCATTGAGTGCTGTTGTGGTTCGGCCCTCACGCAATGTGGCCACTGTGGATTGAGCAGCTGATGTTCTGACAAGAACATCGCCAACCATGGTTTTTTCAGTAACCTCTTCAAGATACTGTGCGGATCCGCCAACCTTGGTATCAAGTCCATAGCCGGGTAGTGAGGTTGCAAAACTCATAACTGCTATTTGATTATTGCCTTGCACATTGCCAATATCTATTACCGCTCGAGTCAGTAACTGTGCTTCTCTAGTCAACTGTGTGTTGATTGATGAGAAATATGTGTTGAGTTCTGCGCAGGCAGCTGGATTGATATTGGCCTTGATATTGACAATTTCTGCTTGAGCATCTCCAATCAGAGTAGTAACATTGGCCACATCTGATGCCAGTGTATTTGCATAGATGTTATCGTATATGGTGATCAAGTTGCCTAACTGGCTGGCGGCATACATGGTGTCAATGATGTCAACACAGTTGCTGAGATTTTCTGTGATATTTGTTCCAGCGGCTGTTCCAAGAATGTCAATCAACAATATAGTGTCGTCTTCTCCGGTGCCAATGGCTAGATCATTAGCATAGTAATCTAAGTCTGCTTGCGGTACTGGAGTTGTTTGGGCTTCAATTGCAGGTAAATCTTTGTTGGTTTCGGCTACAAGAAATGCAGCAGACAACTGCGGCAGATTCATTCTACCAATATTTGTAACTTGACTCAGCGAACAGGTCAGTGCTTTGTTGACCAAGGCCAAGCCTGGATCTGTCATTATGCTCATTCTTTCGTAACTTGTGCCGGTTTGGCAAGCTATCACAGTTGCTTCTAGATTACTGTTTGGTGTGTAAGATGCGCCAGAACCAGTATTGGTAGCAACGACAGTTGCAGGATTTTCACTTTGTCGAACTTCGCAGGCCAATGGTCGTTCTACTGTTCTGTTGGCTGCTTCTTGTTCCAACAGCTTTTGATTGTCTTCGGGCGAAAGGTCAGTGTAATCAATAGGAGGATTGGCCTCAGGAGTGATATAAATGGCACGTGGGCCATCTGCGGTGGGCGTGGTCAACGACGGATAACTGTTTGGATACATCACAGCAGGGTTTAGCAAGTCTGCCAGAGTATTGATATTGGGGGTCCATACATCTAGTATTTGCAGAATGCCAGCAAGTTCACTGCCTGTGATATTTTGCAAGGCCTGATACATGAGTTTTTGAACTGTGTCGGTCACGACCACGGTTGGATTGCTGAGTCCCAGTACAATGTTTTCGTCTATGCCTACATTGGTCAGTGCCACAATCAAGGGACTCACTGTGCCGGCTCGACGAGATATTTGTTGTATCAATGCCAATGGCGTGCCGTAGTTGTCAAGATTGGCCAAATCAATGTATTGGCCAGCATTGCTGAGGTCGTCGCCCATGGCCTGGGTAGCACGATTTATTTCGGTAAGTCCGGCTGTGACAAGATTGTCCATGCCAGTAAATGTAGGGCCTAGATAGTTGTTAGAATTAACTGCGCTGTTAATGAAAGTATTTGTAATTGAACAATAACTGTTTGCTTGTGTAAAGGTCTGCACAAACTTGCTGAGGTCGCCGTTGCCCATGTAAGCATTGGCAGTCAGTGTAATGATTCCGGACAGCCCTGGGTTGGCCTGTGTCGATGTAACTGGGTATGTCAATGCACTGTTAAAAGAATCTGCTAGTGCCGGACAACTGTTACTGACATTACCTGCAAAAGATTGGAGCAAAAGTTGTGTATTCACAGGCAAAGTGTTTGCATTCATTGCCAGTATCAAATTAGCAAATAAAGGGACTGATGTGTACTCATTAACTGCGGCTGTTAAGGCAGGATTAACTTGATAGCCTTTGTTTTGCAGCAACCCAGCGGCAGCTTGAAGTTGCAGTGGTGACAGCAGGGCGGCCATTATGCCACCCTTACATCAGGACTACCGCCTACACGAGCATGGCCGCATGTGTCGGCATCTCCTGTTCTGTTGACAGGAATTCCTCCAGCACGAACAGTGTCGCTACCACCAGTAGTGGTTGGCCCGGCATGCGGTGGATGTGGGCGACCCCATGGTGCATGGGCAGATACACTGGTGCCGTTGACCACAACAGGCTTTCCGTTCACTCGCACTGAGGCAACGCCTGATGTGGCAGCGCCTCCTGCTGAGTTTGTGTCACCTTGTCTTTGT
>Ga0181356_1000136_pt1 | contig 29909 bp, 41 predicted proteins | sample Fa13VDMM110SN_FD_130104 | JGI IMG/M metagenome (GOLD analysis project Ga0181356, IMG submission 130104) | Freshwater viral communities from Lake Michigan, USA - Fa13.VD.MM110.S.N | ecosystem: Environmental > Aquatic > Freshwater > Lake | place: USA: Michigan | collected 2013-09-24 | reverse complement strand
CGCCCACGCAGCCAACAGCGAGGTTAAAAATGAAAAGCAAAACGACCGCCCAAACATGGTACATCGGGAGCCGATGGGACAGTACGAACAAACCAACGGAATTCCCGAGCCGCAAAGCGGCGTTAGCTCAGTGTGAGAAACTAAACAAAGAATGCCCCGAGGTTAAAGCAGGCAACAGCCCATACTTTCCGACAAAAAACATCAACCACGCAGCAACATAAAGCAAACCCTAACCGAAAGCGAACAAATGACCGAAGCAACCCAAACACTAACCGAAAGCGAACCAATGACCGACACACCCGAAGCAATCCGCAAAAACATCACCCAGCCCGCCGATTGGTGGCAAGCCTTTGAGGCTGAGGCTGAGCGCCGAGGATTGAATCTATCTCAATTCTTAGGCTTAGCAGGCTTGGAACTACTCCCAGCCAAAACCAAAAGGAAACTCAGCGAACGAATCCGCCCAGGCCGCAAGAAAAACGAATAAGCCGCCAACGATCAGCCAACCGGATATAGCCTACGATACTCAACCCAATCAATCGTAGGCTTAGGCGGCTCAACATGGTTGGCGCTAACCCAGTTATGCAACTCGAAAGCCGACCTCTCAGCACTCTCAGCCGTTGTTAAATCAATCCGCGTTAGCAACGCTTCTAGCTTCTCGCTCTTATCTTGACACCCACACGCCTTAGGGATGAGCGTAACCCACTCAGAACGCAACCAAACGCGCTCACTCGACTCATTCCACACATCAGGCCCGAACGCCGCCGCCAAGCGATCCCCGCCGCCGCTTGCAACTGCCCACCAGCCAACGCGCCAACGATCAAACCAATTGACACAGGCGAGCCGCCACCAACCGAGTAACTAGCGCTAGTAGCCCTTCGGATCACGTACTTATAGCGCGGAACGGTTGCAAAGTCATAGGACCATTCAACCAACGGCCCGCCATTTAACTCAGGACATCAGCCGCACGTTGCTTAGTCAAAAACCCTTGCGCCGCCAAGTACCCAACCATTCGCTGAGTATCCTCAGAATCTAAATCAACATCATCGCGCATTGTCTGCAACATCGTGCGAATTCTGATCGTAGTCGGGTCAGTTGAGAGTTGAATTGCAACCAACTCCTCATCGGTGAAACGGAATTGGAAATCATAAGCAGGAACACTGCGCACACTGACCAAAACAGTTAAGCCGATAGGCTGTTTTAGCTTCACATCCCATTCACACTCAATTACCGACTCGCCCGCAAGCAACTCCCTAGGCGGATTCATCCAACTGGACCACGCACCCGCATAAACTCCATTTGAATCAACTACAGCATAGCCCATGAAAATCACCGATCCAAAAAGTAAAAACCCATCGTCTGAATCTGTAAAGCGGTCCAACCCGAATTCAGATTAGCTAGCCACTGTATTTGCCCGCTACTATTAGTTGGGACTAAGCCCGTAAAATCCTGGACAGCACTAGCGCCGCGAATGAAAAGCTCAATGTTAGTCCCGCTCGCCTTACCATGCATTACCGTCACCGTTCGACCCGCCGACGAATTGGACGCTTGGAGCAAAACCTTTGCGATTGTCTCTATTGCAGGCACTCCGCCAAGAGTAACAGCCGTTCGCGATGTAGGGGGAATTGTGTTGGAGAACTCGAAAAATAAGTCATTCAGCCCGCAATAATCACCGCTAGCCGAAAACACTAATATCGCCCCGCTAGAATTTGTTTTTATTGCCCAAATACGCCTCTTGTAATCGTATCCGCTGGGCATCGTGGGCGCAGTAGCCGAGGCGCTTAAAAGCACATCGGTAGCACTCGTATCACTTCGATGAATGACCCAAAGATAATACCAAGTAGAATTAGCTTTCGATCCCGTATCTAGCCCGCCCTGATTCGTTCCCACCGCCCAACTTGCATCAAGCCGCTTAGTCAACGCCGACACGGCAACGGGTTTCCATAGCGTACCGTTCGTAACCCACTCAGTACCCGCAGCGCAATCAATATCATTCGTCACATCGGTTGCATTGTTAGAAATCACGCAACGCGCATAATTGGCCGCGCCAATTAGTGAAGTATCACCCCCGCCGCCTGATCCAGTAGCCCCGCGATCACCAGCGATACCAATACCCCAACTTGTAAACGTACCGCTACCAACCTTGTAATCAGCATTGATAGTTACACTGACCGAAGAAACCGCAGTAACAGGCCCTTCAACATAATCCGTAGGACTGGCCGCAGCCCGCAGGCGCGTACCAACCACCCAGCCTAGATTTAACGAAGATGAATAGCCAAACGTCAACGAACCAGTACCGATAGTAATCGAACTAGTGCTAGTTCGCGTCATATCAGCATCAACACCATCAGCCCCAGCCGCACCCGTTGCACCAGCCGCCCCAGTAGCACCCGTTGCGCCCGCAGGCCCAATCAACGAAGTAGGCGAACCCCACGCGCCCGACGCCTTAGGCCCGTAGATTGCGATAGCCGAGGTATCAATATAGAAATCGCCATCGACCCCCAACCCGCTTGATGGCGCGCCTGATCCATTGCGCACCGTTTTACCATCTACACCATCAGCGCCATCAGAACCGGCCGCACCCGTTGCACCAGTAGCGCCCGTTGCACCAGCCGCCCCAGTAGCACCCGTTGCGCCCACAGGCCCAATCAACGAAGTAGGCGAACCCCACGCGCCCGACGCCTTAGGCCCGTAGATTGTATTCGCCGAAGTGTTGATGTAGAAATCGCCATCAGTACCGAACCCACTAGCCGGCGCGCCCGATCCGCTGCGCAGCGTTTTACCGTCAACGCCATCAGCACCGCCCGAACCCATATAAAGTAACGAATTCCAAACCGTTGAACCGTCACCGACTTTGAGTTTTCGCGTATCAGTCTCAACGCCGACCTCACGAAATTCAAGCACCGGATTTGCAGCAACCCACTCAGCCGCAGTCCCACCACGCAATAGAATTGTCACATCAGCAGGCATTAAACTCCCCCATTCACCAACAACGGATAAATCCCACGATACTCATCCCAATCAATCGTAGGCTTAGGCGGATCAACATGGTTGACGCTAACCCAGTTATGCAACTCGAAAGCCGACCTCTCAGCACTCTCAGCCGTTGTTAAATCGATCCGCGATAGCAACGCTTCTAGCTTCTCGCTCTTATCTTGACACCCACACGCCTTAGGGATGAGCGTAACCCACTCAGAACGCAACCAAACCGCCTCAACCGCCTCATCCCACACACCCGACGCAACAGCAGCCGCATATCGCCTATGAATAACCTCCCACGGATTAAGACGCTTGCCGCTAACAACTGCGATTTCCCTAGCAACTGCAATAGTCTTGCTATGAATCTTTATCCTATCCCCGTAGACCGCACCACAAACACACTTGAACTCAGTACATTCGGGAATCAATCGCCCGCAACTGCAACTTTTTTGGATTAAACGCATGCTATGTCCGTCCATACTTCATCTGAGGCCCTGTAGATTACATTATCGCCAACTGAATAATCCTCATCCGTTCTAGTGCAATTGCTGCACGCGAGTACATTGGTTTTGCTGCGCCTAACACCGCAAGCCCAAACACCGAGCGAGTACCTATTGGAAACAGAAGCACACAATAAACCAGTACCCATAAAACTAAGCGAAACACGCTGATTGACGACAATCCCAAACGCCGCTGTACAACTTCCAAAGAATCCGGTGCATTGCGTTGCCGTAGGATTATAGGGCGTCCATCCAGTGTAGGTAATGCTGAAATCATAATCATTAATCTCATAGAAACTCATCGGTAGCGGAAAAGTAGGAACCTGAACGCCGTTCGGGAAAACGGTGTTATAATGCCACTTCATAGACCACGCTTCAGATGCCGAATAATCGTAAGGCAAGAAACTCCCGCCCGGCCCCGTATTCGCCTCCCCCGAAATACCCGAGGAGTAACTAAACGCCCCTAAATCTATTTCAATGGGATATCCGATAACTGCGCTACAATTCACATTATACGGAAAATCCATTACAATATCGATATCGTCGTGTGAGCGAGTTATATATTCAGTGAACCGGCGCACTATACTAGCCCCGCCCGCCTCGATACATGAGCGCGTAGTGTTATTAATGTGATTTATTGGTTGCCATCGAATCCGCATCCTTTTGAACTCAAATGGACAAATCGCCAAGTTTGCTTGGCACTTCTTCGTACGTCCGCACAATGTTGAGCGAAGTTTATACGGCCCAGGATTGCACACTTCGACCTCACCAGTATTGGCGACCGTCGATGGTCCGAAGCCATCATTCTTATCTAGTGTTACATATCCTTTTCCACACCAAGCCAGCGTATTGCAACACGCGCTTTTGCGTGTTGCCGTTATGCCGCAATTACAGCCAGGATTCCGCATCCCAAGTCCCATGTTTAGGGCGTCCCCCCATTTATGACGTTACCACCAGAACTAGAACCATCCGCATTACAATCATCCACATCAATCAGCCGCCGCCCGTTCTCTAGCTTCCAATGAATCCAAGCCGATCCGCTAGTTGCAATCGAAGTAGAGTTATAGATGAGCGCCGTTGTAGTTGGCGTAGCCTCGCGAATCTTGATCACGCCGCCATCGTCGTAGGTTTCCCCGAGCGTACATGTAGCCACACCCAGCGTAATACCCGAACGCGCCGGAATCCCACCGCTAGGCGTTTTAGCAACGCCAACATCAACACTAGCGCCACCGCCACCCAGCAACACCGGCAACAGAACACTCGCACTAGCACTAGGCGCACCCAACAACCGTATCGGCCCGCTCGCAACCGGCTTAATCGCCGAACCGCTCGCATCAGCCTCACCAAACCGAAACGAAGTACTCCCGCTCAGCACCTTAGCCAACACCAACCCAACCAACACCCCATAGCCAGTTTGGTTATTCGCAATCGGCTCAACCAACACAACCGCCGCCTTAGCCGGATCAGCCGCAACCGCATTCAACAGCAAATCAACTTGCCCATCAGTGGTTAGCGCAACCACCGGATCACCCAGCGCCAAGCAATCGAAGCGAGCGCGATCACTCCCCGAGCTATTCTTAACCATTACCCAATTAGCGCCGGCCCGACCCGAGCCGCCGCCATTCGCCCCCAACGCCCCCGCGTTGATGGTTTGCGCTATCTTATTCCAAGTGGCGGGCCGAATAGCAGTAATCGCCCGCGACCCATTCACCGTAGGGATAAACCCACCAGCCTTAACCATCTATCCCCCAACCCGAAAGCGTAAGCAAGCTACCCAATTCCCAACCCGCTAAAACTTCCAACCTGATAAACCGTTTCAACGTACGCCGCCAACGGTCTTTGAACTAACTTCTTTGCGCTAGTATCCGCCGACGCCTCAAACGCGACCCACAAATACTCATGCCCCTTTTTCGCTACGCCCGCAATATCGCCAATGGATAACCCAGTTGCGTTTTTCGATGCCGCAAAGTGGTATTGAATATCAGTAGCCGCTATCGGATCAATTTCACCACTCGACCCCAAAAACAACAACTCACCCGCCGCAAACGTCAAGAAATTGGCATTATTAACCATGCCCACCATGCCCGCCATATCCTTAACGTAGGCTAGATCAATAACCCCATTCGGCCACTTGTAACTTACAACTAACTTCAATGTGGGAACGACAATATCCACCCCCTCAGGCTCACCATTGCGAACACCGATAGCGCCCTTGAAATCCGGCGCAGTCCGACCGCTTACCGCGTACCGCTGCGTACCCCTCGACGCAGTTAACCGCACCGTCCCGCCCGTCGAATCCCAACCGATCCGCATCAGGGATTCCAGCGCCCGCGAGGTATATTTCGCCGTAAACCAAAAGTGATTAGTACCATCCTCCTCAACGTAATCCAAATCACTCAACCCGCAGCCGTCATAGGTTGCGGGAATCTCAGACAAAACCGCCGCGCGCAACTCAATTGGGGTAGCTTCCCTATTCCGATCCCAAACATCGTACTTGATCGTATGCGCAACATCGGAAGTACTTAGATTCCCACTCTGCCCCGAATGCTCTTTGATAACAATATCAGTTGCCATATAGCCCCTAAACCGTAGCCCCGCCCGTCAAATTGTTATTCAACTGATTTAACTGCGTAACCATTCGGCGAGTGTTCTGCGCCGTCTGGTTGCCCGCATCATTCCCCAACCCAAACAACCCCGCAGCCGCAGCCGAAAACGTACCCTTGCTCTCAACTTTCATCTGCGCCGCCGCCCCCTCAGCCAACTTAGGCAATTGTGGGCTAAACTTCTTATCGCCGCCCATCATGCCCGCCGCTCGCTCAGCCTCAGCCGCCCCCATAGCATCTTGCAACTGCTTACGCGCCGCGCTCGCATTATCCGCAACCGATGGCGAGCCCGCACCAACAAACGCCTCACTCGATTGCTTTTCTAGTTCCGCAATCTGAGCGCGAATAGCCGCCGCCTGCTTTTCCCGCTCAGCCATCGCCGCAGCGCCGGCATCATAGCGCCCCTGCTCTCGCCCAGCCTGATCCCGATTCGCCTGCTTTTGTTCCGCCGCATTCATCCTATCAAGCTCAGCCTTGACACCATCCATCGAAAACCCAGCTTGCTCAGCCAACCACACCAACCATTTAGCAATCTCAGTAACCGCATTGCGCCAAGTAGACTTAATCCCGCTTACGATAGAATCCCACACGCCGCCAAGTACAGTAGAAAAACCCGTCCAAGTGTTCGCGATAGCATTCCAGCCATCCGTAATTACAAGCCTCAGTTTTGCCATCATGATAGAACCAGCCAAGTCCCACCGGCCCGCCAAGATAGCTTGACCCATCGAAGCGAACGCCGCCGAAACATAACTCCTCACGCCCTCAATCCCAGGAATCCACGATTGCAAATAACCCAACCCCGCATCAATCGCATTGCCTAACTCAAGCACACCCTGCCAAGCCGCCGCAACGAACCCCAGCCACGCGATCCCCGCCGCCGCCTGCAACTGCCCACCAGCTAGCGCCCCCACGATCCCCGAGAACATTTCAGCGAACACCGCATAAACCCGCCCAATCGCATCCGTAACCGGCGCAGCGTACGCAACCACCGAGGATAACGCCGCCCCAATCTGCGCACGAAAATTGAACGCCACCACACCCGCCAAGCCAACCAGCGCAACCACCGCGCCCAATGGGGTAAACAACGCCGCGATCGCGCCCGCAACCATCCCCCAAGCAAGCGCCAACCCGCCCGCGACCGTTGATAATGCAACCGCACCCAACCCGACAGCCGCCAACACACCACCCAGCGCCGTAACACCCAAAGCCACCAACCCAAACACCTTGAGGAATCCAGCATTCGCCGCCACAAACCCGCGCATAGCCGTAGCCAACCCAAGCACCAACTTTAACCCAGGCTTGATCGACTCAAGCAACTGCGTACCAAACTCAGTTAGCCCAAAAGTCACGTTATCAACAATCTGCGCCAGCAACCCTAAGCCCGTCCCCGCTTGCCGTTCCATCATCCCCGCGAACCGCCCGCCGGCGCTTGTTGCATCAACAAAAGCCTGCGTTAGCATTCCCGAGGAAATGCCGCCCTCCTCCATTTTCTTAGTTAGCCCAGGCATATAATCCTTCGCCAACCCGCCAAACTGCTTAGCCATCCCCTCCGCAATTTGCTGCAATGGATTGAATCCATTTTCAACCATCTGCAAAACTTCCTGCCCCATCAACCTGCCCTTAGCCTGAACCTGCCCATAAGCCAGCGCGAGCCGCTTCAACTTCTCAACGTCACCGCCCGAAACATCACCCAGCAAGCGCAGCGTACCGATCACATCATCAGCCGCCACACCGTAGCCCAGCAGCGTTTTAGCCCCATCGCTCAAATCAGTGAACCCAAACGGAGTTGAGGCCGCAAACTTTTTTATCTCATCAAGCATCTGCTTTCCACGCGCCGCCGAACCCGTCATTACCTCAAACGACACCGCTACTTGTTCCATATCCGCTGCCAACTTCAAAGGCCAACCGACCGCAGCCAGCCCACCCGCAGCCAACGCACCGCCTAACGAAGCTATCCCGCGCCCAGTAGCCGACAACCGCCGCTCAATCGCGTTTAGCCCCTTGCCAACGCGATCCCGCAACGATACCTCAACATAAGCACCGCCCGCCCTAACTTGATTCCCACTCATTCAACCCGCCTCAAAATCTGAACTCTCAAATTTCAAATCAGCCGCGATCACCCATAGCTAAACGCCTGCGCCAACGTCCCCGCCCTAGCTTCCCTCGCAAGCGCTACCTTCATAAATGGATTCCCGCGATACCTAACCACCTGAGCCATCGGAACCGCATCAGGCCGCTCAGCCAACCGACCGAACACAACCCGCCCATCAGGCAACCGAGCCACCGAGCGCCGCGCCGTTCCGCCCTCCTCAAGCAATTCCGGCACAGTCCTAGCCGTTGAACCCACTAGCCTCAAGCTAGGGATTCCAACTACACCCACCGCAACACTCTGCCCATCACTACCCAGCGCAAAAATAATGTTCTTCAAAGTCGCATGGGAATCATTGCTATGAACCCGAGGAGGCTCACCATTAGCCGCGCTCCTCTTACCCCTCCGCAGCACATCCGTTCTAGCACGCTGACGAATGAACGCACCCATGCGACTCAGCGCCCGCCGCTCTTTATTCTCGATCCACTTAACGACCTTAGCGCGATCGAAAAACCGCTCACGCATCGAAACATCAAGTACAAACGCGCCCACTTTTCAAACCTACTTCTTAGACTTCGCTCGATCAATCGCCCTCATACGCGCATACAACTCGACGGGCCGCATAAATCCGCGCCCCTGCTTTTTGCGATAAGGATTCAATCCCCTCAACCCGCCGCGATAATCGCCCATCGTTTGCAGCACCGCAGCCGTAACCATCGCCACGCGATCCCATTCAGCAATCTGACGACCTCGATACATCCAAACCAACTGGCGCAAAGTAAACGGCCCAGGATCGACACCAAGCACCCCAGCGAATTCCCAAACTAATCGCCAGCAATTATCGGCTCGCCTAGCGCTTTCGCTATCTCTTGCTCGATGGGCCTCAGCGCCCGCGATACCTCCGCTTTCATCGCCGCGCCGGCCCGCTCGCTTTCGATCATTTGCGTTTGCTGCACATCCAACGCCGCTGCGCTTTCGCTTGCTCTTTGCACCACCGCCGCCAACGCGCCGCGCCGCATTCGTCGGAAAAAATCGCATAGAGCCGCCTCAACAGCCCCGAGCATTGCGTTAGAAACTTCCTCGCTATCAGTTGCCAAATCCACGAAATCGCCAACCGTTAAGCCTTGCTCCTCGATTTGCGACTTATGCAACTTTGCAGCAAACGCAACGAACTCGATGGGGTCTTTTGAGTACAGTTGTGAAACAGCTTTCGGGTCTAGTAAATCGATCCCCTCACCGCGCAGCGCCTCAGCCACCGAAACAGTAACCTTACAAACCCAATCGCGCCCCGCGCCATCCTTCCAAGTACTCAATTCAAAACCCTCTACACTTCAACGACCACGCAACCGAATCGAAACCACCCTCAACGACACTAACCACCGCATCTAAGCAACAACACAACAGCAACCACGCAAGCACAACCCCAGCGACCTCAACCGCCCAAGCCGCTAGGGTAAGCAACAACCGAACCAACAACCAGCAACCAGCCATCACGCCTACAATCAGGCGCGAGGGAGTTGCGAGACTACTCACCCTCACCAACCTCGCCCGCAATATCAGTTGCATCAAGCCTTAGGAATCAACGCCGCAACACTTTCAGGCGCAACTACCTTTTCGCGATCACCAACCCCATCATGTAAACCAATACACCGCTCAACCGCCGCCTTAATATCAGCCTGCTCAGCATCCGCAACATCCAATGCGCCCAAATCAATTGAACGCAACTCGCCGAGAGTAACACGCACCATGAACAAAACTCCAAACTAAACAGCACCAGAAACCCGAACCCACAGCGTAAGCGAGGCCCGCCCGCTAACCACTAGGAAATTGTGTAGTTATCACACTCGCCAATTGCCGAATCTTCGACCTCAACAACAGTTACCTCATAAGTAACCGCATCCTCATCATCCTCATTGCGATCAAACTGACTAACCTGAAACGGCCCGCGAATCCCCTTCGCGCCCGTCCCAGCAGGCCGATCCAATAAAGCAATATCAAGCGCCGTTTCATCGTCGAAACTCTCTTGCAGCAAAACCAGGATTGCATCCGAATCCGCGATCCCCTTGACCACATAAGTAAAAGAAAACCCGTACTCTTTCAAACCAAGAATGTTCTTCTTAGTTGTTGCCGCGCGATAAGTCCGCGCATTTGCCGCCCGCGTTTGCGTCCGCTTAGGACTACTCAACCGACCAATCGCCGACCACACAGGCGTACCAAACGTCCCCGTGTTAATGTTCGCCGAACACTTGCTACCTTTAAGCATTAACCCTCACCCCTATATCTGGGAATGATCACCGAAGTAAAAACGCCTTGCTCAGTCAAATGCGCAGGCTCATACAATGGCGACTCTACCAACTGAATAAACTCATAACCACCAATCCGCTCAAACCGCAGCGCACCAACCTCATCCTCGCCATCCTCACCCGAGGACCACAAAGCCTCAAACCGTTGTTGTAGCGCGATCATATCATCACAAAACTCAAGGCATGCCGGATCATCAACCGCCGCCCCAATCGGCAACGCCTTTTGAATCGCAACCCCAAACGCAAACTCCTTCACATCCGCAAGCCTCGCCGCACTTTCAACCGCATGTAGCGTTTCCATATAAACCGTTACATACAACTGATCATCAACAAAATCAGCACGATTGAACCGAGGCAAATAATTGCGCTTTATGGCTGAGGCCAAATCAGGAAGCGCATCCTTGAGCGCATCAACTAACCCCTCAGCCAGCGCAACCGCACCCATCAAACTACCTCCGCAACCCTAACCAACCTCAATCGTACGAATCACCAAATGCGTACGTTGCCCATCGACCCAATCCCAGCAAGCGAGCCCAGGTTGCGGTTGCACTTGATACACCACCACAACCCCGCCAACCGTTCGCTCAATCCTATGCCCGCTCGACGGCTCAACCAACTCACCGCCAACCGTCAACAACGCTGCGCGAATCGACCACTCAACCCGACGCACCGCCGAGCGATGCCGCTGACCAGCAACATCGCTCTCAACCCCAACCGCCAACCCAGGCACAGCCAAAACATCAGTAATCCGCACCGAATCCGACAGCAAGTAATCAACCTGCTCACCACCCACCGACTCGATAGCCGAAAAACCAATACCAAAGCAATCGCCAATGATCGACATAGTTAACCGCGCACCGCCTCAATAACCTGCGCCATTTCTTGATACAGAATCTTTTCATCAGTCTGATTCCGCACCCGAGTAATCAGGCTATCGGTAGGCTCCCAATCGTATTGATCCACAGTACCGATAGCCCCGCTTTCCGCTTGATCACCGCCATAGTGGAACACGCGACCAAAGCAAGGCGTTTTGAAGTCTTTTGAATTGGTAGTTACACCAACCCAAACCTTGCCCTCAGGCCACAAGCTCGCAACCGTCGCATTCTGCCCAATGTTGGCGGTATTCTTAATCGAATCCGCAACAACCACTTGCTCAACATCGAACACCTGCGCCAGCATCGCCGCGTTAATGTCCCCAGGCTTGACGCGATCACCCGCACCCTGAGCCGCGATAGCATCGACAACCTGAGCGCATCGACGGCAATCGTCGAAGTCCTCATAAGCCATTGCAACCGTGTTAGGACGCCGACCAGTACGCAACCAAACCGCACGCCGCGCCGTTTTAACGTCCGTCATTGGTACAGCACTGGCATGGCTTGTCCAAGCCGCAGTTGCGTTAGCCTTTTGGTTAGCCGCGATCACCGCCGTAACCGCCTTATCCAAAACCCGAGACTCTAGCCCGCTTAGAACATGCTCCCAAGCGCGCATTGTCGCCACTTCTTCCGCATCAAGAAAATTGGCATACATTTTCGCCTCGTTCTTGTCAATCGGCTCCTCCCAGCCGTACTCAAGAGTACGAAAATCCGCTTCAACGTATTCGTAATCACCTTGATTGAAATTGCCCTTTGATCCGCGTTTTGTATCTGCGTTAGCCTGAGCCAAAAGGCTTTTCAGGCGAATCATCTTAAACAAACCGCTTGCAACGACAGCCTGAAATGCGCCCATGATTCGCGTAGCCACATAGCCACGCATTTGCATCTCAAGCTCCAACTGCATAAACGTCGCCAAATCAGGCCGCAACGTCTTTTGCCCATTAGCCGCGTATACCAAAATCTCACCTCACAAAAAACAGTTTTTCAAATCCCAAATCACAAACCGACAAACCCGCACTAACTCACACTAGCTTGCCGCAGTATCGCCATGCGCGTTATACAAAACCTCAATCAGATCACCATCCGCCGAGGAAGCCTCAAGCACCGTAACCGCCTGAAACGCACCCGTTGAGGTTGCGCCAATCTTTCCAGCCGCCGCCGTAAAACCCGTCGCACCGACAGCGAGCGCACCGTTAGCAATCATCGTGTGAGTACCGGAAGCCGTACGCAACTTAACCGTCCCATGCGCCCCAATGTCGCCATTACCCACCAGCGTACCCAACTCCTTATCAGTAGCCACAGCGACCACCAACAGCCCACTCGCCAGCTTGACCCGCGCCCCGTTCGGGATAGCCGTCGCGCCAATCTTAAACGCCTTGTAATTCCCATCGATCAAAATCAGACCCCTTATAAAATCTCTTGCTAACCCTCTAACGAACCACACAACCAACCCGCGAACTAGCGACCGTTCGCCGCGCTCACAAACTCAGCGCGCAACTCAGGGTAATGCCGATTCACAAACTTCATCGCCTCGCCGCGACTCTTGCCCGCTTTCATCTGCTCAGCAACCACATCCTGATAGCTCACGCCACTACCGCCGCCCTTGCCCTCATCAGCCAACGCATCAACACCAACAGCCGCCTTACCCTTGACCACTGCGCCATTGACCTTAGCCGCAGACTTAGCCGCCTCAAGCTCGCTTTTGACCGTCACCAACTCAGCCGACAGCTTTTCGACCGACGCCTTAGCGTCAACCAAATCCGCGCTCATCTGCTTGCTCGCCTCAACCAGCGAACCCATATAGCCACTCATCGCCTGATCGATTGAGTACCCCTTTTCAAGAGCATTCAAAACGAACGAATCCGACGCACCAGGACACGCCGCGCGAATCGCGCTCGCCGTTACCACACCTTCACTCATCCTCGACCCCTTCGCCTTACCGGCAACGCTACCACCATTCAAAAAACGCTTAGCAGCCGTAGCCGCCTCAGCGAACACCGAATCAAACGAACCAACCGCATCAATCAACCCCAGGCCCACAGCATCCTTAGCCGCATGTACCCGACCATCCGCCAACGCCTTAACCCGTTCCATCGCCATCGACCGGCCCGACGCCACCCCATCCAAAAACATCGCATTTCGACTATCAACTATGGATTGCATTTCAGCCAATTGCGCCGCTGTAACTTCGGTCCCAGGAACACCAGTACCCTTGTACTCCCCAGCCCGAACCACATGCACCTTAACGCCCTCTTTTGCCGCCAATGCCGAGTAATCAGAAACAACCGCATAAGTCCCAATTGAACCCACTAGCGCCGCCTCATTCGCAACAGCCTTACCCGCCTGCGATCCAATCCAGTAAGCCGCGCTCGCCCCAAGATCAGTAAAATGCGTAAACACCGGCTTAACAGCCCGAGCCGCCGCAACCTCAGCCGCTAACTCAGCCGTCCCCGCCGAAGTACCCCCAGGCGAATCAATCGCCAAGAGAATTGCGCCAACCGCAGCATCTTTAACCGCCGCCCTCAATTCCTGCCGCGCTATCACCGTCGAAGTCGCCGCGCTCATTGAGGCCCGTTGTTTCTGTAACGTCCCATTCAATGATAGAACCGCCACCCCATCAGAATCATTGCGGTAATACCCCTTGAACCCTGCCCCGCTAGAATCAGCCGCCGCCGCTTTAGCCTTCGCCTCAGCCGCATCCCAAACCGCCATGTGCGCGCCCCAGTCCGCGCCCATCACCAACGCAATCATCCCCTCAATCGCGCTAGGCTCAATCGCCCAAACCCCTAACCATTGATCGAAATGAGGCATTGAATAAGCCAACGGATTCAACGCTAAACTTTTAACCTGCATATCAACCCTCAATCAATTCAACTTTTCAAACTTCAACAGTATCGCGATTACTAACCCTTGCTAATCTCACTACACATTTTGCCATACCACTTAGGCTCATCCTCACGCTGACAGCCCAACTGATTCGCATAAGCGTACGCCTCATCAACTTCCGCCTCAGTCAACTTAGCCTTACCCTTTTCCACATCAGTAACGACCGGAACCATTTTTCCCACCAAAACCGAAGCCTGATCAAGCCGCTCTTGCATCGCACAGACCTCATAGGCAAGCTCGCGATTGCGATCACGCAACGCGCCGAACTCTCTATCAAACTTTCCATTGCGAGACTCAGCCCAAGCCAAATCACTTTCAAGATCATCAACCTTGCGAGCCGCCCAAACCCAAGCCACAAACAGCACAACCGCAACCGAGAATAAAACCAACTCACCAACCCAATCCATTTACAAGCCTTTCAAATTTGCGGAATCCCCTGCATAGTAGAGGCCCGCGCCCTTTAGTTTGCAGTGTTAAACCTTCTATGCCGTTTCACTCACCGCGCCGCGCCATCATTAAAGAATTTCGTTAATTAATTGCCGCCTGATCAGCCTGCACATTGAACGGTTGCAATGGGATTGTTAACCCAGGCCCCAGCAACTCGCGCCAAGTCAATTTCGCTTCAGGGAACTCCGAATTGATTACCGCCGCTTCCCTCAACGCCTCGCGAATCAAAAGCCCCTTATCCTGAACAATCTCAACCGCGACCTCATCCCAATCCGCCCCGCGCTTGCCATAAATCCCGCGCATCGACGCAAGGAATTTTTCCGCCTGCAACGCATCCGCCTGAGCATCTTTCAACGGATCAATGTACGCCCAGCTGGGCCGCTTCCAACTGCACTTGAACGGATCAACACCGGCAACCAAATACTGCGATAGCGAAACATCCGACTCTAGCCATTGGCGTACCTTCCATTTCCAAATCGGCTCATGCAACTGACTACACAAATCCTTTTGCATTTCGCGGAACCGTACCCGCGCCTGATCAATAGCCGCTCGCCAACTTGAAAAACTTGCCCGCTGAGGATCAAGCAACAGAACTTGAACCGGCAAATCAAGGTTGATGGCGATGAATGTTAGCAACAACATCGCATGCGGGAAAAATTCAGGGTTTGGAATGTTAGGCGCAAACCCAGTCAACTTGTTTGGCGTTTTGAAATGCAACCCCGCCCCGACCTCAGGAATAGCCGAAACGCTACTCACCGCCGCCGCATCATTCCCCGTTGTTGGCGCACCCAACCCAGGCCCGCGCACGCTCTTTTGCGACTGCGCCAACTCCTCAACCATCACCAACACCGCAGCCATCTGCGCTTTAACCAGCGTAGTAAACTGCAAATCATCATGTTGCCCGACAGTATCCGACACCGGAACCATCGCACCCACTCCGCGCCGCTGCGATAGCCGGCGCGGAAAATACAAATGCAAGACTTGCCGATTACCCTCAGCATCGCGAATCGGATATTTTTTAATATCCCGAACCAACCGCACTGGATTAATTCCCACATCCTCGCGCGTAACCCACAATTCCTCGCGCCGCGCGTTCTCATCCAGCAACAAACCATGCACAACCCGCAACGAAGTAGCGCTAGGCGTCCGAGGCCGATGGGCCTCAACAAACTGAATCCGCCCATTCTTTAGCGGTAGTACGAAGCAATCCCCATCGCGAATAATCGACCGAAACGCCAACCGCTCTAATTGATACCAATCAAACTCGCCCTCACTGTGAACCTCATCAGGATCACCAGCATATCGATTCCATTTATCCTTTAGCCGCGAATCAAGCTCTTTATTCCCAGTCTTAGGATCGGGATTAAATCCCTCTTGCAAAACATTAGCCGTAAGCCGATCAAGCCCGCTGCGTACAATGCAATCGTTACGTTCGTAATCACGCGAACGCTCGATCACATGCAAAAACTCGCGCTCACTTCGATAGTGATAGTCCGCGCCGCTCCCAGCCGGATCAACACCAACCAACCGAGGCACAAACCGCGAAGTTTTGCCCGCGCGATAATCAGCGCGAAACTCGCCTTGTAAGTCCCGCATTGCATCGGTTAATTTTTTAGACTGTAGCGCCATTCACCTACCGCCGCAAATTGCTCAAATCGTAGTAATTCGAAGATGGCGAGCCCGTAGAACTTCCGCCGGTTGCCGACCAATTTGCAGCCAACCAATTTTCAGCACGTTCTAACAGGCTCGCCAATTCATCGAAGGACACAGGATTCGCGCCAACTGAAACACTTTTGGGCCGCATCAACTTAATCTTGCGAAGCGCAGCAACACACGCCTTACACTTGGCAACAGAATTTTCCAAGTCGTAATCAAGATTATCGCAAGCCGTCTGAACTAACTCATCAAGTACTGCCATGCGTCAAAAGATAACCGAGCGCACAACCAGCCAAACGCCCGCGTTGCTAGATATAGCAAAACGCGAACGAAATAACCCGAGGCAATTAACGCTCATCACCCAACCGATACCCAACACGCCACAATACCCGCGCAATATCAACAGCCGACCGCCTAACATGCTCCTCATCAACAATCCAATGTGAGGCGTGAAGCAATTCATGCAACAGAACCTCTAGCCGCTCCTCACCGCGCAAACCAGCATGCACGCGAATAACCTTGCGAGCGCTCTCAGGGGGCGAGCAATCCCCGCGATTAACCTTGAGCGCAACGAATTTCAAATTCCATCGCTTACCGCAAACCGTTACCCGCATGCGCTAACTCTCAAATTTCAAACCTGAAATCTTAAACCCTAAGCCGAACGAACTTCACCCTTGCGCCCGATCCGCAGATTGCTCACATCAAACGAACCATCAACCGCAATATCAACCTTAGCGAATCCATGATTCCACCGATTCACCCGCGCATACTCAGGCGTTAAATCGCACAGGCAACCCGTTGACCAAACAAAGGTTTCCTCATGCCAAAGGTTAGTATCAGCATGCCCCGAGGTTTGGTGGCTATGCCCAACCATCACCGTATGATGAGTCCGCAAAAACGCACCCCGCGCCGGATTAACCGGCGAGGCTATACCGCTGCGCCCTAACTCATGCCCATGAAACACCGGCAACAGTCCGCACATAACGGGCCGCTGCTCGCCCACCATTTCAATGCGCCACTTGTCGCATTGCATCCAGGTTTCCAATAGCATCTCATCGCAATCAGAAATCTCAGGCGCATGATTCCACAGCCAATGATCCCATCTTTCATCATGGTTGCCTTTTTTCCAAACGATCCGCGACTTAGGAAACTCGAACCGCAACCATTCTGAGAATTGCCGCACCGCAGCTAACTCAGCCTTAAAATCACGCTTCTTAGGGTTTTTCTGCCACCGCGAAATAGTGTAAAAATCCCCAACGTCACCATTGAGCAACACCACATCAGGCGACTGCTTTTTACCCCAAGCAACCGCCGCCTCTAGCGCTTGCTCATCATGGTAGGGAATGTGAGTATCTGACAACACAAGCACCCGCCTAGCGCCCTGCAACTCAAATGGCGACCACTTTTCAGCCGCGCTAGGTGGCATCTTAGGCGCTCGCGATCCCTCAGCCTTAGGTTGCGTTGCCTTAGCCCGCTTTGCATCCCCATTTTGCCCGCGAATCTCACGCACCGCCGAACGCGCAACCTCAACCTTACACTTGAACTCACTCGCCAGCCGCTTAGCCAAACTCGAACTTGTAGCCTCAGGCATATCACGACACAACCGCTCAGCCTCAACCCTCATAGCCGTTTTCGGCCTACTGGGTTTTTTCTCAACCTGCTTACTATCAACCGCAGCCTTAACCATCACGCCCCCTTTACCAACATCGCATCAACGCAAATCCGAGCAATCGCCCTAGCTCAAAAGCTAGGATATGCATCGCGAAACCAATTAGCGCCAACTTGCAAAAACTTGAACGCTGAACAAACAACACAAACCAAGCGCGCATCAATAACCAATCAACAGCTAAACACCTCAACCAACACCGCAGACCCATCATCGCGCCTATTTGCATCTTGCCGATAATCGCACTCCCGAATAAACTTCGGCCCATCATCGACCCACCAGCCAAGCTCAACCAGTGAATCAATTAACTCTTTTGCATTCCCTCGCCCGACGCTATCCGCATCCCACAGCCGCTCGCCCTTACCAAGTACCCGAGTGAGTACCACCCGCACCGGATCACTAAACGGCTCACGCTTTAAGCCTGCCAACTGCTTAACAATTGCCTTGCGCCGCTTATCCGCCTTGAACCATCGCGAACCGCGCCCATCGTTGCCGTTCGTTAACTTGACCGGCAACAACTCACGCAACAACAACTCACTCAAACCATACCTCTCAAATCTGAAATCACACCCGAGAACTAACCCCGCGCCGGCTCTACTTCCAAACCCGCCGCAACCTGCAACAGCAACCACCGAATCACATCAGCATTGCTAACCACCGGCTTACCGCTCTCATCAATCGACTCATTCAAATCGCGCAGCGCTTGCCGAACACGCAACAGTAAACCAGCTAACTCAGGCTTAACCTGCAACTGCAAATGCGTCCCAGTGATATTAACCGCACCCCGAGCCGCCAATTGCTGCTCATACCCAGCCGGAAGATCACCAACCGGAATGCGAACCGACACCCAGGCAACCGGAATCTCATAGCGCCCAGCGCTCTCAACCGCCCCAGCCAAATCGCTTAAATCCTGCTCACTTGGTTGCTCACTTGGTTGAGCACTTGGTTGCTCACTTGGTTGCTCAACTACTTGCTCACTTGGTTGCTCACTTGGTTGCTCACTTGGTTGCTCACTTGGTTGCTCACTTGGTTGAGCACTTGGTTGAGCACTTACGACCGACTTGGCCCCAGCCTTAACGACCGGCTTACCAACCACCGGCTTACCAACTTTCACACCGCCAACAACATTAGCCACACTTCACCCCACTCAAAAGAACCTACCGCGCCGAAACAAAAAACGGCCTACCATCAGGCCGCACTAAACTGCCCTCAACTCGCTCAATCGGTTGCTCAACCGCAACCTCCTCAATCTGCTCAACCTCATCGCTAGGCAACTGACAACCCATAATGGAAGCCGCCACAGCACACCCCACCAACGTATCGAACCAGTGATTATCCTCATTGCCTTTTTCGAACACGTTAACCGTTCTTCCGTCCGCAGTTTTTTGCCGAGGCTTTTCCGCCATCAAATGCGAAACGTAATGCCCATGATCAATCAAGTGATTACCAAACAACCGCCAAGCGCCATCAGCCGCCGATTGATTCAACCTACTAACCAAAACCGCTTTCCAGAAATTGGAATCAAAATGCACCCGCAAAACGCCGCCTGAAATGTACTCAATTGGATAGTACCACCGAGGCTCAGAAACCACCGGCCCGCAACGTAACACCCGCTGAGGCGACATATCGTAATCAGGCATCTGCTTTTTCTCAGGCCCGATCCCAACGCCCTTGCTAGTCATAACGCGATCACCGCAATCAAGCGCCCGAATAGCGTTAGCCACTTGCCGCGACTTGTAACCAGCATCGACCAAACCGCACGACACCGGCAACCGCACGCGATTGGAGAAACAAAACTCATACGCCAACAACCGGCTCAGTAAATCCTTAACGCCGCGCTCAATCGCCGTATCTGAATCGCAATCAGGATATAAATCGCTCAGCAGCACCTTAGCCGAACGCAAATTAAACCAAGGCTGAGGTTGCTCAGGCCAGGAACCATACCCAATTACATCACCCGAGAAATCTTGACCAACCGCCGCCGCCGTCCAGTACAAAACCTCATCATGCACATCCACATGAAAAACCACATTCCCGCGCCCATCGGGAATAACGCCATACCCGTAGTTATTCGTACGCGCAACCAACTCATCCGCATCCAAATGCAACGGAGTTGCAACCGAAGCCTGCAAAGGACAATTTTGGGCCTCAGCCCAAAACGCTCTATCGCCCTTATCAATCAGAATGTTGATTGCATGTTGAACCGCATCAATTTCCGTTTTGCTCAAACCGATATGCTCCCAGGCGACTACAGCGCCCGCCCGCATAGCCTCATAATTCTGCTTATAAAATTCAGTTGATTTTTCCTTTGCGCGAATCCGCCCCCGAGGATCATTTCTATCGTAGCTACGCCGAATCTTCGCATAGTCAACCAACCATAAATCATCCAGCCGATCAGGCATGCGTTTAACCATCTGCACTCGAACCGCCTGCCACTCAGGCGACTTATTCGGGTCCGAAATCTGCGCCGCCAAATCCCCATCGGCAATAATCGTTGCATTACAAACCATTGACAATTCAGCGCCATGCCCGCCCATCATCGAAATAGACGACCTGATAAACTCCAACCGCTCAGCCGTCTGAGGCAAACTTTTCGCGCTCTTGTCAGTTTGCGGATCATCCAGAACCGCGAAATCGGGCCGAACATTGCGCCCTAAATGGTCTTTGAATCGAGCGCCCCGAGGAGGAGCGAGCAAACCATAAGACTCAACAATCCCGCCGCTGCACTCTGCGCCATCGATCCGCGCAAGCCGCAGCGTATCCTTGTTGCACTGGATACCAGTAAGCACACCCTGATAAGTTTGCGAGGGACACCGCGCAACCTTACCCTGCAACGCTATAAACGGCTCGCACGCCTCAGGAAAATCCTCGCGCAGCAAATCGTTAGAAATCAATTCCTGCCGAATTGATCCGACGCCCTTTTCAGCAAGCTCAGCCGTACCGCCGAAAAATAGAATGTACGACCGCAACCCAAACAACAACGCCCACAAGATAGCGTTTTCGCTCATCGTCGATTTGATGAAACCCCGAGGCAAAATGTTAGCCGTCCACCCTTCCTCACGAATCGCAACCTCTAAGCGATCAATCGCGTTTAACTGATCATCACACAACGGACTCAGGCCCGTTGAATTAGGAAAATACTCAGTTAAGAAAAACCGCAGCGACTCCCGCGCCTTAGCCCTACGCTCAGGATTCTTACACTCAGGCAAAACCCCAAGCTCGCTAACTTCCTCATGCAACTCACGCGACCGACGCGCCAGCCGATCACGATCACGATCACCAGCCGAAGCGCGCGAAGCCAACTCTTGCCGCTGAGGCTTTAACACCATAGCTAACCCGAAGCGTAAGCGAGCGAGAACCCGCTAACTACCCTCACCGCTCGCAATCATATCAGGATGAATATACTGCTCAGCCTGATCCCCGCTTTGCACAGCCTGCCACAGCGCGAAATTAACCCGAGCTAAAGTATTAACTAAATGAGGCTCAGACCGATCACCCAACCGCCACTCATTCAAGTGATTAATTGCATGCGCTAGATTGTCCTCAATTGGTATTTTCTGCCAATTTTCCTTGCCATACTTACGCGCACCAAACCCGAGGCACTGCGCGAGCAACCGTTGACAAATAGCCGGAATGCAATCGAACCGCGCCGCAATAAAAGACTGCTTACCGCCCGCCTCATTAACCTCAGTCTGCCCCTCAGCCAACGCCGCAACACCCGACTGCACAACCCGCAACCGATCAGCAGTAACCTCATCAGATTGCTCATCAGTTTGCGGATCATCAACCAGCCCGAACACTCGCCGCGCCAGCCTCTTAGCCACAAATTCAGCTTTCAAAGGCTCACTCTGATAAACCACTTTCAACCCCAACCACTCCGCAACCGCCTTTTCAGCCTGAGCGCCCTTGCTACCCTCCCAGCCATCCAGCAAGTAGATTGCATCACACTCCTTGAGCGCCGCAACATCGCGATCCAATGCATCGCGCAAGTTAAACCCGACTTTATTCAAATCGCGCCAATCATAGCCCTCAGGGTTTGCAATCTGATTCGGATCAAACCCTATAGCCCGATCCATATCAGCAGGCGAAATAGCATTCAACCCAAACTTGCGCAACCGATCCCGCGCCGCATCGAATGCCGGAAAATTGAAGTACTCAATACCACGCATCGGCCCAGCGATATAAACCCGATCCCCAGGCAACAAACCATCAAACTGCTTACTCAATTCAATTCTCTCCGCGACACCGAAAAACCGCCCGCATCATTTCCGCTTCACGCGCTCGCAAAGTCCGTTCTTCCCTGAGGGATTCCGTAAACTGATCACAAATGCGCTCAACCGTCGCCAAATGCTCAGTATGCTGCTTTTCACTCGCAACCGTATGCTCGCGATGCATCCCAGGAATCAGCGTACTTGTTGTGTACCACATGAACCAAGCAAGAATAGCCGCGACACCCAGCCCCGTAATTGGCGCACCCCAAGCCTGCAATTCATCCATCGCCGCGCATTCCTGCTTAGTTGGGGCAATTCGGCCCAGGACAGCGCGGTTGAGGCTGATCAGGACGCCGATTGGGCCGATTGTAAACATCGGGATCACTGCCAAGAATCGGCGAAATCCATTCATTAGACGCATTCGGATGAGGTTGGTACTTTTCAGCACGCTCAGCCACGCAACCTACCAATCCACAAACCAACATCACCAACAACATCAACCCACGCATCGCAATCCCCCGTTCTCAAATCTTAAATCTCAAATCTCAAATCTTCCGCCGCCGCACTCTATCCTTGCGCCAACACGCCCGCCAAACGCTCAAACAACCTCTTGCGATCCTCAGCCGCCTGAACCGCATTCAACTCATTAACCAACGTCTGAATCTCAGCCCGCGTTAACTTGCCGCCACCGCCGCAACCATCACCAGCCGCCAACCCATAAATCGCATGCGGCACATCCTCAACATCGCCAACCCGCGCCGGCACACATTCCGGCCCGCGCTTAGGGGGACACTCGCAACCGCGCGATTGATTACCCTGAGGAGCAACCTGAGGCTGCGCCCATTGGGGAGCAATAAATTGCTGCGATGGATTGAACCGCCGCCGCGCCAACTGGTTGGAAGCCCGCCAAACAAACAACAACAAACACACCAACAAAAGAAACGCAACGCCACCAACAACAGCCAGCGTTATGACAGTATTCTGATCCACTATTGACCCCCTCCAACCGAACCCGAACCCGCACCACTCACACCCGAACCAGGAAACCCATTGCCGAAACCACCAGGAAACAACCCTCGCACCTGCTCAACTGCGCTTTTGTCGTTTTCGTCATCAGTGATAGCGTTACCAATCAACGCCCCATGTAACACAATGCCACCCGCCAGCAACACAGCGCACACAATCAACATCGCACCGCCCGCATACAACGCCCGCCGCGTATCCTGATCAAGCGAACCCTGCACACTTCCGCTCAGATTGGGCGGAATGTTCACGTTGTGATCAATGTCAACCTGAGGATTGAAAAACGGCCTACCGCCGCCCTGATCCGGCCTAAACGGTTGAGGCCCGCCCGAATTCAACAGCGGTTGCGAATAGTTCTCGCGATTCACAACCGGCCTAAGCCCATGCAAGCTACCGCCATTCGCCTTAGCCTTAGCCGTCATTGTTTCCGAGTAGTAATAAGCCATCGTCGAAGCTAAATCTTGCTCATTCGCGGGAATCTCGCGACCACCCGCCGACCACCACACCCCGCCCGAGCGATCCACCATAGCCACAATTGGCAACTCAGAATGTTTATGCATCAAGTCTTTATGATGCTCTTTCACAAACGGATCACCAGCCGCAAACCGCCGAATCTCGCAACCACGCATGAACGCCGCCAACTGCGCCGACTGAGGCCGATAGAACCGAGCCGCCACCGCGCCCGAATCATCGCCCACGATAACCAAATGGAAAGCCTTAGACGACAAATCACCGCGCTCAGTATTGGTAACAATCCCACCAGCCTTAGGCGTGCGCCAAGCATTCAACCCACCATCACCCAGCGCCGCCACGCTAACCGCCTGCGCACTGGCAAAACTAGCCACGCAGCACGCAAGCACCAATGCCAACAGACCTTTCACGCCAACCCCCTTTTCAAATCTCAAATCAAATCTCAAATCTCAAATTGTGAACCTACTGAACCTTGCGCCACTGCGAACGAATTGCGCCATGCGTAGCAATCGCACCGCAGCCACCGCCACTACACCCGCCGGCCCCATAGGGTCCAATATCAATCGAATTCCGAGAATTGAATTGGTACTGAGGCACATAGTAGGGATTCGCGTAAGGCTGATAAACCTGAGGCACTTGGAACGGAACCAACGGAACCGCCGGCGCAACCAAGCGAGGCCCAACCTGAGGCAATACGACCGGCGCAACAACCTGAGGAGCAACCTGAGGAACCGAGTAAGCCAACGGTTGCGAATAATTCAACTCAGTACTTGGACGAATTGGGTAGTTCTTTTGACCCGTCGCAAGATCACGCACCAAGCCCGTATCATGCTCATAGGCTTGCCGCCCAGGCTCTAGCCACACTGTACCACCAGGAACCCGCGCCCAACCGCCAACCTTACGCACCTGAGCGCTCACAGGCCCAACCAACCCGACCAACAAACCAACCACCAACAAAGCAACCACCGCACCCAAACCACCAAACCGCAAACCACGCATAACAGCCCCCCGACAAAAAGATTCTCGCAAATCGCTCCGCGCAAATTGCTTTTCACTTCCAAACTTGCTCAGCCGCCACATACTCGCGAGGCACAGCCCGCGCAAACGTCCGAGGCACAACCGGCTCAATCCACGGAACAACCGCGAAACCGCCATAAGCCAACCAGCTACGCTCAAACACATCGCGAGGAACCGCGATATATTTATCAGGAAAATTGTTATCCAACAAAATCGCATTCTCGACGCCGTTTACATCGGCAAACTCAACGAAATTGATCGAATGCGATGGGTAGTAAAAAATCACCGCCCAACGCCCCGTATCGCTTGCCGCCTGCAAAACATCAATATCGCCGCGCTCGCATTCGCCATCAGTTGCGAGGAATGGGACGCCTTGTTCGTCAAGTTTTTGCAGTATTCGAAAATCAGCCTCAGGCCCCTCATAGCCCTTATCGCGCATCGCAAACCACTTCGCCTCAAGATCATACCGGCCCGCCGCTCTAAAGCAGTGAATTGTTGACGCATGCACACACGACCCACCGCGCGAACCATCAACATCCGTACCGATCCAGTTTTTAATCCGCATTTCCTCAGGCAAATCGGAAACCGGAACCGGTTGAGCCACATCAGGCAAGTACACCAAATCCAACCCGCGATCACTGGCGCAGCCTGCCACCGCCGCCACCACAGCAACCAGCAGAACCGCCAGCATTCGATCCACGAACCGCGAAAAACCGATCATCGCAAACCCCAAATTACAGCGATGGATAAATTCTAAAAGTCGCAATTGTGAATAGCCGCCATTTAAGCAAACTGCGTGTGCGGATCAGAATTGCGATTCACAAAGAATACCAACGCTACCAAGCCGCCAATTACCGAGCATTGCTAGATATAGCAAAACACTCACCGGAATTGCCTTGCTTATGCGCCGACTCGCGCGGCGCGTACTCGATTGGGATTAGAACCGGCGAAAAATCCGGCTTTCGCGCACACTTGGAACATCGAAGATAGCGAAACCGGTTGCGCCCCTTAATCCGCGTAGAATAAACCATCCAGCGCCCGCCGCACTCGCATTTGTCCGCTTGCATTATTCTCAATCCATGAAAAGCCTACTCTGAATCCATCAATCAGGCTTTTTCGAAACGCCACTCGGCATAAGCACATCCGAGGCATCAACCAACACCGCATCAGACAACCGACTCAAAACAAACTGGCGCACCTCACCCCGACCGATACACAGCGCCAGTAGATTACCCGCCTCATTGAACCGAATCGGCGAAATCAGCCTCTCAGTAACCTCGCCATTCTTCGCGCGATAGCTCACCCGCAAAACAACCCTATCAGGATCACGCATCGCGCGAGCGATCAGCCCGCGCAAATCACTCCTCATAAAACCGCGCCGCCTGCTTACGCAGCGCATCGGCAATTACTTTGCGCCCGCTTCCACCCATACAGTCAATCATTTCATCAGTAACCGCCGCCAAGCATTGATGAACGCCACTAACAAACCCGCCAACAGCAAACGCCTTTGATCGATCATTAGCGTAACCACTTGCAACCTTATTACCCGCATCGCTCAGTAACTCAGTTAGCGCGTTAGTAATATCCTCCACATCAATACTAACCTCAGACTCCACATCGACCGACTTACTAAACGGAACTTTCAAAATCCAACTCCTTTTTCAAATCTAAAATCTCATAACTAGAAATTGCACCAAACAACCTCAACCTTACGCTCTTTTGCTTTCGCGCTTGATGCATTATTCGGCAACTCGAACTCATGCAAATTCCAGCCGTTTTTTTCTGCAAACAAACCATACAACTCAGAATGATAACCGCTCAGAATGAACTTTCCGCGCATCGACGCAAGGCAATCAAGCAACTCGATATGATCCGCAACCGACATTTCGAAAGCGCCGTACTCGCTTTTGGTTGAGCGCGTTGAATGCATGTAGGGCGGATCAGCGTAAACTAAAAAGCCGTCACCATCCAATTCCTGAATCGCTTTAATTGCGGGCCGATTCCAAACCTCAACCCGCCGCAATCTTGCATGCACATCCGGCAACCCATCGACCGCCGATAGCCACGCGCTCACCTGCTCATTCATCCCGCGCCTAGTTCGCTTCTTAACTGGCGTACAGTAATCACGCCCGAGCCCCTGACGGCTCATGCGCATGCGAATAAAAAACGCCGTTGCCCGCTTCACATCATCGCCCGCCTGAAACGCCCGAGCCGCCAAAAATTCATCTTGCGACAGTGGCGTACTCCAAAGCGCCCTCAACATCCGATCAGGCGTTGACGCAAGCACTCGCCAAAAATTGGTAAGCTCGCCGTTTAAGTCATTCACCCACTCAGCCACACCAGCGCAAGGCTTAGCCAACAGCACACTCAGCCCGCCCGCGTACGCCTCAAGATACCGCGCATGCGTAGGCATCATCGCGACAATTTTAGACGCTAAATAATGTTTACCACCATGCCATTTAATAGGTTGCACCAACGCCATCAACGAACCTCCTTTTTGCGACCAACCACTACCCAACCAACTCGATAGCCCGCCGAATACGCTCACGCGCATCATCCTCAGAAATCTCGCCCGACAAAACCGCCTGCTTAGCTCTCAAACCCGCTTTCATCGCCTCAGCCACATCCAGCAACCCGAGCGCCGATGGTTGATACTCAGCCCGCCGCCGCTCGCGACACTGCGCAAACTCCTCACCATCAACATCAGTTGAGCGACTAGCCGCCGCCCGCCGCTTAGCCACGATAGCTCGCACCGCAAACGCGATCCGCTTAACATCCTCCTTGCTTGGCAACGGCTCACTGCCATCAATCCACGCATCCAACACCGCCTCACACTCGCCAAGCTCAAACCGCCCAAGCACCTTGAACCAAGCCGCATGCGTTTCCTTCAACTGAGGCGAGGCAAACTTAATCGCCGAATAAATATCAGGGAACGCGCTATAGATTCCCTTCATGAACCCGCTGAATTCGTCGTAAGTCATTTCGCAAATCCTAAAATTCTGAATCGATCCCGCCACCGACCGCCACCGCCTCGCGCTTATGCCCGCCATCAGTGATTAAATTCATCGCCCCGCGTTGAATCGAAAACATCACCACCGCAGCCGCCTCATCCGGCCCAAACCGCAGCAAATCCATCAACTGCGCCTCAGCCTGAACCGGATTCAATGGCTTGCATAACTCAACCCTATGCGATTCCCACAGCCGCCAAGCCTGAGCGAACTCAGCCGAATCGGCAAACGCTTTTGGCATCAAAACACCATCACCCGAACCCGAGGCGAGCGAGCGAGTTTTAACACTCTCTTTTGGTTTGGTTTGGTTTGGTTTGGTTACGTTAGGTTTGGTGTGCGCTACTGGTTGAGCACTAGGTTGCACACCAGCCACTAAACCAGATTCCCGACCTAGTTGGTTACTAGGTTGCGAACTAGGTGCGGAACTAGGTACGGAACTAGGTTGAGCCGACTGAGCCGCCGCCCTCTTAGCCTCGCGCGAGTCAATGGCTTTCAAAAAATTAGGCTTGTTTTCGTCCCAATCGTGAATCACCAACACACCATCAACCACATCCAACCACCGCTCAGCAACAAAGCACTCAACCAGCGCATCAGGATCACCCGCCCAGCCAATTAGCTCACAAATATCAGCGTTAGCAAACTTCTCACCAAGCCGCCCGTTACGCTGCTCGCGAATGCCAATATGCCAAAGCCTCTCAAGCAATCCAACCGCGATTGTCTCAACATCAACCGGCAAACCGGCCCACTCGTTAAGCAACCCTCGCAACCGCCGAACGAATCGACGAAATTTCAAGCCCTCAGTGGCATTATGCATCATGCTTAAATTCCTCGCTTAAATCACATCAACACCAAACCAACAACACTAAACCCCCTACCGAACTTCCTCCTTGACCCTGCACGCGATGCAAAAATTGGTAACAATCTTCGCATTACAACTAGGACACCGATGAACCTCAGCCACCCGAGGAAATGGAATCCCGCGCTCAGCCAAAGCAAGCACATGCGAGGGAGTAATAAACGGCTCGCGATTCTTGCGAGCCGCTTTATTGAACTTGATCACAATCACATCATCGCAAAAACCATCGCGAATCATTCGCAAAATACGTTCTTGCCCAGCAGTGGACACACGCCACGGCCTACCGATTGCAACCCCAGTAGCCAACCGAGCCACCGCCGCCCGCTCAACGCGCCAATCAATGGCATGCTCACGCGCCGCCGCTTCTCGCTCGCCCTCGCTCATTGCGCCCGAAACCCTATCAACAACCTTTTCGGCTATCATGCTCAATCCATTTCAAACAACGACAATTGCGAGGCCGCAACCTTTGCCTTAGCCCCTCGCGACTGTTTCCCTACAACCACCGGCGCAGAATCCTCAGCGCCGGCCAACTGAACAACAGGAACCCCGATAAACTCCTTGCGATCACCAGACACCGCCAGCAACTCGCGACCAACCGCCGCATCAATCGCCGCATTCCATTCCTGAGAACTCGCCCGAGGCCAAACCCCGCCCGAATGCGCCGCAATCGTTATCAACTCAACAACAATATCTTGCCGCTTAACCGGAACCCGATTGGAACGAATGAACTCAACCACATCAGACACAAGATCAGCCATTCGCTCACCCCTCCGTTCCAGTAAACAGCCGAGGAACAAACGCAACAGCCTCTTGATCAACACGCCGCTCAACAGGATTCCGCAACAAATCCTCAAGAGGACTCTTAGCCGCAGTTGCACCATCCTTAGACACATGCAAATACCGCTCAGTAGTCGCAATATCAATTTTCATCGCTCAACCTCCTTCGTGTTATTTGCGCTCAGACGGGTAATAAAGCGTTCCCCTGACCTAAAACAGCGTCCCCTGAGACAGACGCTTTGCGGCTGACTCGCAGTACGCTTCATTGATCTCAATGCCCACGGCCTGACGGCCTTCGAGCTTCGCCGCTACGAGCGTCGTTCCTGAACCCATAAATGGGTCAATGATCGTCTTGACTTCTTCGCCTGCTAACCCAATGCACCACTTCATTAGCGCAGCTGGCTTTTGCGTTGGATGCACTTTGCCCTCGTCGTTGTGCAACCATCCCCACGAAAAATGCCTCGACTGTTTACCGAAATTGGTCCACGCGAACTCGCACTCCGAAAACGACCTTCCGTCGTTTTTCTTGTGCCACACCAGCCAGTGGT
>Ga0181356_1000135_pt1 | contig 29930 bp, 47 predicted proteins | sample Fa13VDMM110SN_FD_130104 | JGI IMG/M metagenome (GOLD analysis project Ga0181356, IMG submission 130104) | Freshwater viral communities from Lake Michigan, USA - Fa13.VD.MM110.S.N | ecosystem: Environmental > Aquatic > Freshwater > Lake | place: USA: Michigan | collected 2013-09-24 | reverse complement strand
ATGCCTTCAAAGCGGGAACACGGTGACCTTCACCCTCCCGCATGACATCGCTAGTATGAAAGGTCATACTGGTTATGTGAGGCTGGATGAAATTGGCGAGCCTGTTCCGCAGGAACCAGAACCAATGCGCGACGACATTGCGTTTGCGCCAATCATTCGCAAGCGCGGCAGGCCCAGAAAGGTTTTCTGATGAGTACGTTCAATACTGATCCCAATGGCGTTGGTGCTGTTATTGGCATTGGAACCACCCAGTGCTTTACCGTCACTACTTCCAGCGTGCAATCGACTGCGTTTGGTGCAAACACCACCATAATTCGGCTTGCATGTGCTCAAGGTCATTGCCACTTCGCAATTGGGGCGAACCCGACTGCAAGCCTTACGACCAGCCCAATCCTGCCGGTCAACGACACCGAGTACATCAAAGTTCTTCCCGGACAAAAGATTGCCGTCATCAAGGATGCGGCTATCACGACCTCCACTGTCTCTGTCACCGAGTTGACTTAAAGGATCTAGTCTGATGGCTTCCAAGAAATTCGTTCCGTGCCCCGGCTGCAAGACCCCTAGCAAGTGCATGGCGGCTGGCAAGTGTCTTGCAAAGAGCAAGAAAAGTGCCTACTAAGCCGGGGCTGTACGCCAACATCAACGCCAAGCAGGAGCGCATCAAGGCTGGATCGGGCGAGCGTATGCGTAAGCCTGGGGCCAAGGGCGCACCGACTGCGGCAGCGTTCAAGCAATCTGCAAAGACCGCCAAGAAGGCAAAGTGATGAGCAAAACCGCCACGCACTATCTGTCTAATGGCAAAGCTTACAAAGGCCCGGTTCACAAAGCAGGCAAGGTTTTAATGACAGGCGCAAAGCATACGGCCAAAAGCCGGAACCTTGCTCACACGCCACCTAAGACGGCGAAGAAGTGAAAACACCAGCTTGGAGCAGGAAAGAAGGCAAGAACCCTGCTGGCGGATTGAACGCCAAAGGTCGGGCGTCGTATAATGCTGAAACGGGCGGCGATCTCAAGGCCCCCGTAAAGTCCGGAGATAACCCGCGCAGGGCCTCGTTTTTGGCAAGAATGGGGAATATGGCAGGGCCGGAACGCAAAGAGGGCAAGCCTACAAGGCTGCTGCTATCTTTAAACGCTTGGGGCGCATCTAGTAAGGATGACGCCAAGGCCAAGGCAAAAGCCATTTCCACAAGGAACAAAACAAAAGCAAAATAAGCCTTCTGATCGGAGCTTTAGCGCATGAGCGCAACTTACCTGCAAATGGTCAATGACGTACTGGCAAGGCTCCGCGTTCAGCAAGTTGGTTCGGTGTCAGACACCGACTACTCGATGCTGATCGGAAAGTTTGTCAACGATGGCAAGCGTCAGGTTGAGGACGCCTTTGACTGGAACGTGCTGCGCCAGACGGTGATTGTCACCACGGCTTCTAGCGTGTCGTCCTACTCGCTGGTTGGATCTGGGCAGAAGTTCCGCGAACTGAGCGTGATTAACACGTTCGGACATTTTCCAATGCGAAACTTGTCCTATGATGCAATGCAAGAGTATTTGAACTCTGGCGTGCCAGCATCACAATCGTCGCCCGTCTATTACACCTACAACGGCTACGATGTGAACTACGACACCAAGGTTGACATGTATCCGGTGCCTGACGCCGCCTATACGCTGCGCTTCAACCTTGTGATCCCCCAGGCGCTGCTTGCAAACGACTCGACGGTTGTGTTGGTGCCGGAGGAGGTTGTCCAGCAGAACGCCTTTGCTCGCGCTATTGTCGAGCGCGGTGAAGATGGCGGGTTGAACAGTTCGGAGGCGTACCAGTTGTACCGCACGATGCTGTCTGACTACATCGCGCTGGAAAGCACGCGGTATCCCGAAAACAGCATGTTCATCAGCGTCTGACGATGGCATCGCCTATCGCAACCGCTCAGGTCAGTGCGCCAGGATTCTTTGGCCTGAACACCCAAGACTCGCCGCTCGACTTGCAGGCGGGTTTTGCGCTGGTTGCAACCAACTGCATCATCGACCAGTACGGTCGCATAGGCTCGCGCAAGGGCTGGAGCATTGTCAACGCATCCTTTGACCTGTTGCTGGAGGACGGAGATTTTGTGCTGCTGGAAGACAGTGGCGCTTCAACGTCTCTCATGGCGACCGAGGCAGGCATAGACGCACTGAGCGCAAACGCCATTGGCGTTATCCATGAGCTTGTGCAGGCCGATGGCACGCTGACCATTCTGGTGGCGGGCAACAACCTGCTGTTCAAGCTGGACGGGTCAAACGTCTTGACGACCCTGACCTATGGCGGTGGCGGGACTGCGCCGACCATCACGGCGAACAACTGGATGTGCGCCTCCCTGAACGGGATAACGTACTTCTTCCAAACGGGCCATGACCCGCTGATCTTTGATCCGGCGGTCAGCACGACGACCTATCGGCGCGTGTCTGAAAAGACTGGATACGCGGGCACGGTGCAGCAGGCAAACATTGTCATATCAGCCTATGGTCGCCTCTGGGTGGCAAATACTGCCACTGACAAGAACACGCTGTACTTCTCCGACATCCTGGCGGGGCACATCTGGACTGGCGGCACTGCCGGATCGTTGAACATCGACCGCGTATGGCCTGGTGGCGCAGATGAGATCACCGGTCTAGCCGCGCACAACGGCTTCCTGTTCATCTTTGGCAAGCGACAGGTGTTGGTGTACGCCAATGCAACTACGCCTGCCTCAATCACTTTGAGCGACACTGTGGGTGGTATCGGGTGCGTTGCCAGAGACAGCGTACAAGTCACCAGTTCGGATGTGATCTTCCTGTCCAACAGTGGCGTGCGCTCGATGATGCGGACAATTCAAGAGAAGTCTGCGCCTGAGCGCGACTTGTCCAAAAACATCCGCAATGACTTGCAGGTAGTCATTGACGGCGAGAACCTTGCAACGCTCAAGTCTGTCTACTCGGAGAAGGAAGGTTTTTACCTTCTGACTGCGCCGGTAGCCAAGCAGGTGTTCTGTTTTGACTACAAGGCCATGCTTCCCAATGGCGCAGCGCGTGCAACGATTTGGAACTCGCTTGAGCCTACGGCGCTGCTCTCGCGGCGCAACGGAGACTTGTTGCTTGGCAAAGTTGGATACCTTGCCAAGTACACTGGCTACCAGGACAACAGCGATCCTTACCGGATGCAGTATTACACCAACCATGCGGACTTGGGCGCAGTCAACCAGACCAGCATCCTGAAGCGAATTTCTGCGGTGGTGGTCGGCGGCTCAAACCAAATCTTCACGTTCAAGTGGGGTTTTGACTTTGAGGCCAACTACATCTCGCAGAACATCTCGATTCCGGTTCAAGGCATCAGCGAATATGGAATCGCAGAGTATGGCATTAACGAATATTCGCTTGGTGTCGCGTTGCAGAACCTGAGCGTCCCGGCGAGCGGCGCAGGCAAGATCGTGCAGACCGGTTACGAGACGAACATCAACGGTTCGCCAATCTCGATTCAGAAGATTGAAGTTCAGTACAAGGACGGAAACGTCATATGAGCAACTACACCAAAGCAACCAACTTTGCTACCAAAGATACGTTGTCATCTGGCAATGCGCTCAAGGTTGTTCGCGGTACTGAAATTGATACCGAGTTCAACAGCATTGCTACGGCGATTACCAGCAAAGCTGACAGCATCAGCCCGACGTTCACCGGGACGGTGACGATTCCGACATTGGCGCTGACTAACGATCTTTCCATTACTGATGGAGGAACTGGCGCTTCTACGGCAGCAGGGGCGGCAACCAATCTTGCTACTGAGTTTGGAAAGTTGTTGTATCCGATTGGGTCGATCTACATCAATGCTACGAATAACACCAACCCTGGCACGTTGCTTGGTTTTGGTACTTGGGCCGCATTTGGTGCCGGTCTAGTACCTGTTGGTTTCGATGCTGGAAATGCACTTTTTGATACCGCCGAAGAAACGGGCGGCTCTGCAAATGCAATTGTTGTTAGCCACACCCACACAGCTACGGTCACTGATCCGGGCCATGCTCATACCATTCTTCCATTGGCATCAGTTGGTGGAGGTGGAAATGCGGCCAATACAACGACATCTAGTTTGACCCCTGTCACCTCAACTTCGTCTGCGGTGACTGGCATTAGCGTTTCAAACAGCACCGAAGGGTCGTCTGGAACCAATGCTAATTACCAGCCGTACATAACCGTGTACATGTGGAAGCGAACTGCTTAACAATTTATGTCCTCCGCAAAAACACCCGTCATTGAGCATGAGCATTACACCGTCTATGTGGAGCATGCGAGCGGAATGCGCTTCATTCACATGGATGTGTTCAAGTGGAGCCAGGCGATCAAGAAGGCGTTCACGAAGGACTGGAATGAGTGGGCTGGTCAGCAGAAAGATGTCCTGTTTGCCATGCCATTCATAGACAACGAAAAGATGCAAAAATGGGCAGTCATTTGCGGGTTTGAAGTTGCGGAAAACCATGTCTGCATGGATGGCGTGATCCGCAAGCTGTATATCTGGGAGGTTGATCATGGGTGAAATTGTCGGGCCGATTCTTGGTTACTCTGGCGCAAGAAAACAGGCTAACGCAATGGAAGACGCCGCCAGAACATCTGCCGACGCTCAACGCGATGCGGCAAGGATTGCCGCTGAAGAAGCCCGCTTTCGGCCCATTGGCGTCACCACGCGATTTGGTTCTTCCCAGTTTGGATACGGCCCGGACGGTCGAGTCAACAGCGCGGGCTACACGGTCGATCCGCAACTTCGCGCCTACCAAGATCGCCTCATGGGCGCGGCTGGTCAGGGGCTTGGCAGTGTCGAGGCCGCGCCAGGAGCCTATGGCCCACTAACCGGCGGCGCGCAACGCCTCTTTGATCTCGGCAGTCAATACGTTGCTCAGTCGCCGGAAGATGTTGCAGCGCGCTACATCCAGCAGCAACAGAACCTTCTTGCCCCGTCGCGTGAGCGGCAGTTTGCCCAACTCCAGAACCAACTGTTCAACACCGGTCGAGGCGGACTGGCGGTCGGTGCGACCGGCATGCGTCCCGGTGGCGGTGCTGGCTTGGGCGCAGCCAACCCTGAAATGGAAGCCTACTACAACGCACTGGCGCAGCAGGATGCGGCTCTAGCGGCTCAGGGGATGCAGGAAGGGCAGCGTCAGACGGCGTTTGGAGCGGGTCTGTTCGGCACTGGTGCTGGGCTACTAAACAACTACAACCAAGGGCTTGTGGGCAGCTATGCGCCGTTCCTGACGGGTCTAGGGGCTGCTGGGCAGGTTGAGCAGTTGGGCATGGAACCACTGACTCTTGGATCGGCTTTGGGCGGGCGTATTGCAAATCCTACGGGGGCCAATGCGCTATTCCAAGGCGGAATCGGGGCGGCTCAAGCAATTCAGCGTGCAAATAGCTCAAGCCCGATGGGTGGGTTGCTGTCGGGTTATGGCGAAGATATCCGCAGGGGAGGTTTTGGCAGCGGCACTCTTGGCATGTATGGCAACTCAATAGCGCCTGTCGCGCAGTATGGGGCTAGCAACGTCTACGGTGGATTTGGGCAAGGGCAGGTCCCGATGGCTCCACCTCCTGGAAGTTTTAGCGAGCCTTTTTTTGGGGCTGAAAATGTTGTTGCTTTTGGAGGCTAACCATGGCTGAAAGTCAAATTGCCGGGTTGTTTATGACGCCCGAAATGTACCAGCGCCAGCAGATGCAGGCTGACCGCCAGCGTGCGATGCAATACGCGCAACTGGCTCCTGAGCAGCGTGCGGCCATGGGCTTCTTCTCTGCTGGTCAAGGTCTTGGTCAGGCAACAAGAAGCCTTCTCGGCGCTCAAGACCCGCAACTGCAACGCATCACCGAGCAGCAGCAAATGCTGCAAGGGCTGGATGTGTCTAACCCTGAGTCGCTGATGGAAGCCGCCAGACGAGCTTCGCAGGCCGGGAATACGCCGTTGGCGATGCAGTTGGCGCAGCAAGCCAACCAAGCCAATCAGATAAGGGATGTCGCAGAACAGAGGCGGTATCAACTGGCTCAATTGCAGGAGCAAGAGCGTCAGAGGCGCGCTGCTGCGGCGGCGCAACGTGTTGGGCAGGGCGCAATCCAGATGTCTCCTGCGATGATCCAAGGGCTTCCGGTGTCGGAGTCGATGCCTCTGCGCGACGACGAAGGCAATCTGATGCCGGGCGCAAAAGAAAGCGCTCTGAGTTTGAACATTGATGCCGTTGCTCCAATACTGGCGACAATGGGGCCAGCAGGAGCGGCTGCGCTCAAAGGGCTTGTTGACGCACGCAATGCAATGCTTCCGAAAACACAAGTTGTTCCACGGGATGCAAGACTTGTTGATCCGCAAACCGGAAGGGAACTTGTTGCGGCGCTCCCCAAGGCGGAACAAGAAAGACAGACCGAGTTTGTGAAAAACTTGATTGCCGAAGGATTGGAGCCAGGAAGTCCAGCGTTTCAGGCAAGAGTGCGCGAATTCAATCTGGCAAAAGTCACCGGAACGTCTAGAGGAACCGGCAATGTGTCTATCGGCAGCATTGGCGGCAACATTGTTCCTGATCGTGGAGCCGCAGGAAGGGCTGCTGGAACAGAGATTGGCAAAGCAGTAGCAGGCATTGAAATCCAATTTAACTTGCAAACTGCAATTGGCGATGCGCTTGGACTACTTAACAAAGGAATCTATGCTGGCGCATTTGGGCCTGAACAAACTTTGGCTGCAAAATATGCTGGCCTTGGCAACGCGCAAAAAGTTGAGAACACTGAAGTGTTCTTGTCGAACATTGGCGAGATTGTCATCCCAAGGCTTCAGCAATTTGGAGGCAATGACTCCAATGAGGAATTGAGGTACTTGCAAAAAGTTGTTGCTGGCGATCAGCGCCTTGAACCTGGAGCAATGAGACGGATTCTCCGCAGCGCAGAACTAAAGATTCAAAACAACATCAAGCGTTTGCAAACGCAAGCCAAAGGCGAGTTGCCGACCGGGCCAATGGATCAACCGCTTGCTGGCGCATCTACGCCAAGACCGACTCAGAGATTCAATCCTGTGACCAGAAAATTAGAAAACATTTCTGGAGTGAACTGACATGCCAAGATACATCCAAGTTGGAGAAGAGGTTGTTGAGTTCCCCGATGGCATGACAGATGCTCAGATTGAGCGGGCGCTTGCTTCGCCGTCTACTGCTGTGCCGCCGTCGTCTGGTTTCCGCATGGGGTTGAAAGACCCCATTACGGCGGGCGCTCAATTGCTTCCTCGCGCACTCGCTGGAGTGACCTCTGCTTTTGGGACGGTTCCCAATCCTGTCAGCCGCTTCTTCTCCAACGAAGCGCAACGGGTCGATGAGATGGCTCGCGCAGAAGAAGATGCGTACCAGCAGCAGCGAGCAGGACAAGGCAGTGAAGGCTTTGACTTTTCTCGCTTGGCTGGCAACGTACTCAACCCGGCTTCTATTGCGCCCGCCGTAAGGGCGGCATCACTTGCTAGAGGTGCCGGGGCTGGAAAAACGCTGCAAGCCGTTGCTGGTGGTGCTGCTGGCGCTGCAATGCAGCCAGTAACCGCTGAAGAAGGTTTTGAAGGCGAGAAGGCAAAGCAAGTTGCAATCGGCGCAGTGGCAGGCCCAATTGGCGAGCGCGTTGTTGCTGGCGCTGGCCGCGTTCTGAATCCTTTGGTGTCGAAGGCAGAACAGACCATGCGCGACCTTGGAATCAGACCAACGACCGGACAAGTTCTTGGTGGACAGTTCAAGAACATGGAGGACTTCGCCCAGAACCTTCCGCTTATTGGATCTGCTATCACTAACGCAAGGCAACGCACCTTGTTTGACTTCAACAAGGGCGTAATCAATGATTCACTGCGAAGAATAGGTCAAAGACTGCCAGCAGATGTTGTTGGGCGAGATGCCATTGCCCACGCAACAGACGTTGTATCAAAATCATACGACGACGTTCTGGCACGCATGCAGTTTTCTGTGGATCAAGCAACAAAGAACAGGATCATCAACTCTGCTTTTGGAACGGGCAACCTTTCGACGGCTCAAGGTGATGCTGTTGAAGAAGCGCTTGAGAGGATTGTCTTTAGCAAACTTGCTGGAAGAAAGACGACTCCAGGCACAGAATTCAAAGGAATCGAATCAGACCTTGGCAAAATGGCTGTTAACTATTCCAATAGCGCAACAGCCGCTGAACGTGAAATCGGACAATCCTTGAGTGCCGCGCTCAAACAAACTAGGCAAGAGCTTCGCTCTCAGAACCCAAGTCTGACGCCGCGTCTTCGCAGGATTGACAACGCATACGGCAAGTTGAATGTCGTCAAAATTGCCGCAGCAAACTCTGGCGCTGAAAACGGAGTCTTTACGCCGACTCAGTTTAGTCAAGCTGTCAGGCAAGCAGATATAACAAGGAAAAAGTCTGCGTTCGCACAAGGCAAAGCTAGAAGCCAAACAATCTCAGATGCCGCAAGAGAAGTTCTTGGTGACGAATCCAGAACGTCTCTTGAAGGCAGGATTCTGGCTTCTGCCGCTGGCGGATATGGGCTTTTGTCTCAGCCGCAGGTTGCAATACCAGCCGCAATGCTAACTCCTGCAATGTACTCGCGGACAGGCCAGTCAATCGTTGACGCCGCACTTCGCGCAAGGCCCAATGTTGTCAGGCAACTTGGCGGATTGTTGTCTGGCGTATCTCCGCAGATTGGTGCTGCAACGCTTCCAAACATCTTGAACGAATACAACCGCTCAGAGGCTTTGGGGGTTGTGCCTTGATCAAACAACCCACAATGGCGGAAGAGCAATGACCGACTACCAAAGCAAAGACCGGCGCATCCACCCGGTGCTGACCGACGAGATGATCGACGCTATTGCGGAACGTGCGGCCAAGCGCGTCCTCGATAACGTCTACCGAGAGGTCGGCAAAAGTCTGATGCACAAGTTCATGTGGGCGCTCGGCGTGTTGGGCGTGGCAATTGCCATGTGGCTGTCGGGCAAAGCGCCTAGCTAATGACACTGCACTTTTTGGAAGGGAACTCGCATGGCTGACCAGAAGATCTCACAACTAACTTCGCTGACTGGAGCAAACACTGCTTCCGGCGATTTGGTGACCATCGTTGACATCAGCGACTCTACGATGGGCGCGAGTGGCACCAACAAGAAGATGACGCTGACGGAGTTCCAGGCGTCGCCCGTGTCAGCGGGCACGGCCAACGGCGTTGTGTTCCTGAACGGCACCAAGGTTGAGACGAGCGGGTCTGCGCTGACGTTTGATGGGACGAATCTGGGTGTGGGGACGACAAGTCCTAATTCGCGCTTGACTGTTCAGCAAGCAAACAACACAGGCGATGGAATCAGACTGTTCGCCAATGGCAACGATTCGCAACTGATCACGCGATACCTCTTAAGCATCGACGCTTGGCAAGTAACTGCATCGTTTGCTTCAACTGGCGCATACAAGCCGATCACTTGGTGGACAAGTGACTTGCAACGCATGACTCTCGACGCTTCCGGCAACCTCGGCATTGGGACGACGAGTCCGGGGAATCGCCTTCATGTGCAAAGCTCTGGGGATATCTCTCGGTTTACCAACGGTACAGTTTCTCTGTACGGATACTCCGACAGTGCAGGTCTTGGCTGGTTTACTGGGGCTGGCGCAACAGGAACGGGCGTTTACTACAACAACACCAGCAGTTATCAGGCGCTGTATACAGGCGGCACCGAGCGCATGCGTCTCGACGCTTCCGGCAACCTCGGCATTGGGACGACGAGTCCGGCCACCGCTCTAGAAATCGCTCGCGGCGCAGCGGCAGCGGCGGGAGCTTCGTTCCGTGGAAACGGAAATTCTGCCGCCAATGAGTTTTTTGTCGGGCAAGGCGGCGCAGGAAACGGCTTCGTTTATCAACGGGCCAATTCTGACATTTCTTTTGGAACGAACAACACAACTCGGATGTTCATCGACGCCTTGGGTAACGTCGGGATAAACACCTTGATTTTTGGCACCAGCGCAGCAGGCGTCCTCTCCCTCGGCACCGGCACGGCACCCACGACCGGCCCAGCAGACACGGTGCAACTGTTCAGCGTTGACCGCACCGCAGGCAACACGATCCCGGCCGTCCGCTGCGAGGGTAGTGGCGTTACCAACGCAGGCATCACCAGCACCACCGTGACCAACAAGATCGCCGTGCAGGTCAACGGTACGATCTACTACCTCCTCGCCACCACCAGCGCCACCTAAGAGACCCCATGAAAGACATCACCCTCCCCATCGAACTCGCCAACGCGATCTTGCAATACCTCGGTCAGCAACCGTACCAAGAGGTCGCTCAACTGATTGCCGAGATGCAGAAGGCGGCGCAGGAGTCTGTCAAGCAAGACGAAGTCGAATGACGCCACACTTCAGCAAAGCCGAGTTGCAGTGCAAATGCGGCTGTGGCCTGGCACAGTTCCAGCCCGGCTTCCTCAACCATCTGGAAGCGTTACGCCTGGCTTACGGCCGGCCGATGGCAATCAGTAGCGCCTGCCGGTGCGCGGCTCACAATGCCAAGGTGTCGCCGCTGGCACCGCTCAGAAGCCTGCACATCGGGGACCACGAGACCCGACCGGGGCACCTCGGGGCCGCCGCGGTCGATGTCTTGATCACCAGTTCGGACAAAGGCGACCTGTTTGCAATCGCTTGGCGAAATGGGTGGTCGGTCGGATGGAACAGGAACTTCCTTCACCTCGACCGCCGAGTAAACATCGGCATGCCTCAAGTAACTTTCGAGTACTGACCATGAACCCACTTTTGATCCCGCCATTGCTCGAAGCCGGTCGGCCGCTGCTGGAAGCCGGTCGCGCACTCATCGACCGCATATTCCCAGATCCTGTCGCGCAGGCCGCAGAGCGCAGCCGGGCGCAACTCGAGCTGATGCAGATGGCGCAGGCAGACAACCTCGCGCAGATCGAGGTCAACAAAATCGAAGCGAGCACCGGCGACCGCTACATCGGCGGATGGCGACCGGGTGCCGGATGGGTCTGCGTGATCGGCCTCGCCTACACGTTCCTGGCGCAGCCGCTGCTGTCGTGGCTCGCGCTGGTGCAGGGCTGGCCGGTTCCGCCCGCCATTGACACCGAGGCGCTTATGATCCTGCTCGGCGGCATGCTCGGGCTATCGGGGCTGCGGACGGCTGAAAAGGTCAAGGGCGTAGCGGCAGGCTAAGCCCTGTCGCCGTTCTTCCGCATCATCATGGCGCTGGCATGCGTCTGGTGCATCATCTTCCAGCCATGCTCAAAAGTGCTGATCGTCTCTGACAGGAGTAGTGCGCCGATCAACCGATTTGGATAGGCCGAGTTGCACATGTTCTTAATGCTGCGGTCGGAGAAGTCAGCGCTCAGCTTGTCCTTGAGCGCAGACCGGCTAACATATGGCACGCCGTCGCGGACTTCAGCGCCCGACGACCACCACGCAGCCTCAAAGAGCTTGCGGTGTTCGTCCAGCTTGCCAGCGGGCTTTTTCTCCTTTCTCTCTACGGCTTCTGCCTGAACGATCACGGCAGAGGTGACCTGTTGATCGTCCTCATCCAGCCAACCTGGGAGTGCGACCTGCTGGAGTGCGACGTAGACCGGCTGCGCCAGTTCCGCGTCCTTGCTCTTGCGCTGGATGATCTCCATCGGGTTGTCGTGCTTGGCGGGGACGATGCTGATCTCGATGTCGAGCGCACCACGCCACGCTGAAGATCCACGGGCACGGTGCTGAGAATCCTCAGACACGCCTGTGTGATGCACCAGCACCACGGTGCAGGAGAACTCAGCCATGAGCGCATTGCAAGCGTCCAGCATCGTCTTAGCGTCCTGCGCGCTGTTCTCGTCGCCTGCCAGGAATCGGTGTAGCGTATCTACAACAATGACGGCGGGCGGCTCCGGCAGGCTGCGAACCTGCTCGACCACCTTCAGGTAGCCGACCGGCGTGTTCAGGTCGCATCCGTTCTTTGAGAGCCACATCGACAGCGGCCCGCACTGGTGATGGTGCTTCCACGCTGCCACCCGACCGCGCAGACCGTGGTGACCCTCACCAGCCAGATAGACCACGTTCCCCGGCTTGACCCGGTGGCCGCACCAACTTGCCTTGCCGGATGCCATGTGCAGGCACCAGTCCAGCACCACGAACGTCTTGCCGCCGCCAGAAGGTCCATGAACCATGACAAGCGCGTCAGATTGCAGCCAGTGCTTGACCATCCATGAGATCGGCGAAGGCTTGGCGCTGAACTCATCTGCCGGGATCAGCCAATCATCCTCAGAAGGGGCTAGCAGGCTTGCCAGATCGCCGCCAGAGGCGACGTAATCGTTGGCGTCACCCTCGGCAGGCGAAGAGACAACACGCGCTCCAAACTTCGCTGAAGCCTGCTCTGCGTACCTTTGTCCGACACCTGACGAATCGTTGTCTGCCACGATCACAATGTCCTGCTGCTGACCATGACGCTCGCGGATCACTCCGGTGACCGGAACCAGATTAGACGCGCTGTAGGCGACCACGCAGGGCCTGCCGGTGACTTGGTGGATCGTGGCGGCGGTGGCAAAGCCCTCGGCAATGTAGATCGTCCCAGGTTCATCGAAGGTGCCCAGAATCCAGTATTTGCCCCGCGTCTGAGCGCCAGGATGGTAGAGCTTGGTGCCGTCATGCCCGATGTACTGGAGGCTTGATAGTTCGCCATCCTCGCTGTAGAGCGGTACAACCAGCCGACCGTCGCCGGTCACCCGTGCGCCGTGCGTCTGGATGCCCTTGCGAGCCAGATACGGATGGTCAGGATGAGCGCCGCCCGCCTGCGACCAGATCATCTCGACCGTATCGGAAGCAACCTCATGCTGGCGCTCAAGAGCCGCATCGCGGGCGGCTTTGGCCTCGACCATGCGGCGAGCGTGCGCCATCTCCTCGCTTGCCGTCAGTTTGCGCCCGACATCTGCCCGCCAGGACGATTCAACGCCAGACCGCCAGCAGCCGAATCGACCGGCGGGAATGCCGTCGCCAAAGACCAGATACCAACCCGGCTTGTCATGCCCGCCGCTTCCCTTGGTGTCGGAGCGGAAGCGGTGGATCTTGCCGTCGAAGAATAGTTCATCCGGCGGGCGGATGCCTGCCTGAATCATCGCCTCGCGCAGTTGCGACTCGGGCGACTCGACAACCTTTGCAGGCGGCGGTGCCCAAGGCCCGCCAAAGATGTTGGATAGATCAGCCATGATTCGCCTTGTGCTTCAGTGCCGCCGTAATCTTCCTGTTCCGATACTCCGGATCAGTCGCTTGCCTGTGTGCATGATACTCGCGCCAATACGAAGCACGCGGCAAGTCGCTCAAAGGTTTAGGCGGCTTGGCGGTCGAGCTGTCCAGCAGTTGCTGAATTTCAGCAGCGACAATCACCGCAGCAACGTAGCGTTGTAGACCCCCGGCGCGCAGGCGACCACGTTTGCGACCGTCTGCGCTGGCGGGCTTAAGTCAATCTGATAGACCGCCCAGATGATTGCTATCTTGAACGCGATGACCGGCAACCAGCCGTGCTTGAGCAGCGCCGCGATGATCGGATTGCCCTCGACCAGTCCGACCTTTGAGATTCCAACGTAGGTCGTCGCCGTGTCGAGCACCTGGCAGGCCACGAAGGTCTCTTTGCTTGACGCCACTTCCTGAATCGTCGCGCAGCCGGTTAGGGTAAAGACTAGAGCGAGTGCTGCGAGTATGCGTTTCATAGCATGCCCCAGATCAGCAGCGAAACAAACGACAGCATGCAGGTTGCGATGATGCACTCGGCGGCTTTCATTTCGTCTCCCTCCCAATCTCAGCAGCAGCACGCACGATGGCTCGGCGGGTGGCGGCGTAGGGGTCGCCATTCTCAAAGATCGGCTGATCCAGCAGCACGCCGCCGACTGACTGCACGCACGCTTTGTCAGGCCAGATGCTTAAGTCAAGCCGCAACTTCACCGCCAGTCGCAGCGCATCGCCGTCGTCGGTGAGGGGATTCCAATACACCGGCTGGCCGTCAGGCTCACGGCGCACTACTCTGTCGCCAAGATTGTCTAGCACCAGCCCCGCCGCCTTCGCAGCGGCCTCCAGTAGTTCGCGGTCGGTCATTTCTCTCCCCTTGCTCGGATGTCTGCGGCGATGACAATCTCGCAGTGCCCGTCAACGTCATGGGCTGGCGTTGCATGTCGCAGTATTGCCTTACGCTCGGCCTCGACAGCAGCCTCAAGAAGCACGGCCAGCAGCGGCGGGATGTAGGGCCTGCCTCCGATACTAACCAGCGGATAGCCCACCTCATTTGCTATCCGGATGATCTCGTCGGGGTTCATTTCGTCTCCCTCCCAATCTCAGCAGCAGCACGCACGATTGCTCGGCGGGTGGCGGCTCCATAATCGCGCAAGTCGTTTTCCATGTGTCCGCAATCACCTCGTCCGACGGGCCAGCAGTTCACGCCGTGCGACTTGCGCCCCAGCTTCTCGGCATGCTCGATGTTGATCCGCAGCTTCACCGCCAGCCGCAGCGCATCGCCGTCGTCGGTGAGGGGATTCCAAAAGCCAGTCTTTGTGTCTAGTCCATTCGCATAGTCGCCTTTGTAAGACCCAATCCCCGCCGCTTTCGCAGCGGCCACCAGCAGTTCACGGTCGGTCATTTCTCTCCCCTTGCTCGGATGGCGTCGGCGCAAACACTGAGCCTAAATGCAGTTAATCGGAGGCAAGATACTTTGTCTTGACCTGATATAAAACAGGATAACTCGCATACGTTTGCTTCATTAATACACACCTCCGCGCACGCCTCACGCTCTGCCTCGGCAACAAGGGCGGCAAAGCGCCACAACGGCTCAAATCCTCGGTCATCAGTTGCGTATTCCCAGCCAGCTTCCTTTGCCAACGCTATCATCTCGTCGCGGGTCATTTCGGCTCCTTCAGTGCAGGCGGCGGGGGTGGAGGCGGGGCGTGAGCGGCGGAACACGGTAGCGTCGTCAGCCGCGTCAGTTCGGCCCCTACTTCGTCGCGATGGGCTTTGGATTGTTCAGCCCGTCTAACCATTCGCGCCAGTTCGGCACGCAGCCTCTCGACCTCTGCCCGTGCTTCGTCGAGTTCTTGTAGCGCAGCCAACTCGCGCGCCTGCGATTCGTGAAACGCAGCGCGCAGCCTCTCGACCTCGGCGCGGAGGTCTCGGTTCTGATCCCGCAACTCTTGCAACTCCGGCACCAGCGATTCGTAAAACGCCTCCCGCAGCCTCTCGACCTCGGCGCGGGCTTCGTCGCGCTCGGCAAACGCTTTCACAGACTCGGTTTCGAGGTCTTTGTTTAGGCGCTTGTGTGCCGTCAACTCCGCTCGCAGATCGCCCGTTGCCGACTCGACGGCGAGGCGCATGTAGTTCCTGACTTCGTTTTCGCCATAGGCGGGTGCCCATATTCCCGCCGCACGCCCAAGAGGCGGCAGCTTAATCGACTCGGTCATTTCGTCTCCTTCAGGGCGGCTTCGCATTTCCTGATTACGGCCATCTTCTGATCGTCGATGTAGTCGCGCTCTAACATCCACTTGGCTGTCTTCAACGCCTCCCGCAGCCTCTCAACCTCGGCCTGCAACTCGGCGGTGGCCTGCTCGACGGCATCGGTTGCATATTCCTCTGCTAGAAATCCATACCCAAGCTGGACGAGGGTGGCGGGTATAGGCGGCAGCTTGATCGACTCACTCATGTTTGCTCTCCTCCTCCATAGCCACGTCAATCGCCGCAGCAGCATCGTCGCCGAGGTAGAGTCCGTCCAGCGTCCAGCCTGCGTTCCGGCCGCACTTCTGGTGCCGCATTCTGTCGAGCATCCAGCGGCCTCGGCAAGCGTCTCGGCCATTGACGTTCGCTCGCTTGATGCCCTCTTGGGCAATGGCGTGCCAATAGTTCGCCACGGACAAGGCCTCCTCGACCTCGGCCCGGAGCAGCCTGTTCCCCTCTCGCAGCACCCGCAGCTCCGGCACCAGCGCCTCGCGGATTCGACCGCGCATTGTGATGATCCAGGCGTGGAGGGTCATTCGGCCACCCACGGCACATCTCGCCAAGTGCCGTTCACAGAAAAAACCGGGTCGTCTTTGTTGATCGCCCAATCCTTGCCATCCGGGTGCGCCCAGAACTGTTGCAGGACACGCACCTTCTTGGCTGTCGAGCTGGTTGCTGTCCGCTCGATGATTTCGTCGCGTGTGATGAATCGCAGGTGCAGCGTCGGTGTTGGGCTCATTTCGTTGGCTCCTTGGCGCGGTACATAAGCGCGCATCTGTTGTCGTCGTCCCTAAGCAGCATCCCGGTCGCACGATCCGCCACAATGCACCCCTCGTACTGGGCCTTGAGGGCGCGAATGGCCCACGCGCGGCCCATAACCTCGCATTCTTCCGCCACTTCCTTTATCACTTCTGCAATGGTGATCATTCCATTCCCCCATTCATCCTGCGCGCCTTCTCAGCGCGCTCGTAATCGTCCAGGCACTCGCGGTCGCAGAACCTCGAACCGCCATCCACCAGCTCGGCGCAGGAGTAGCACTGGCCGACTGCTGGCAGCGTTGCGTGTCTGCGCGAGAGGGCGCGATTCAAGTGCTGCTCGACGGTGAGGTCGGCGGCGTCGGCGTCATCCATTACTTGACTTACTCCTTGTCATGGTTGTCAAGCAACAGCCCGAGTTTGATGTAGTGCAGCACTTGACCGGCAATCGTGCGGCTGTCCTTCAACGCCTGCTCCCGCAGTTCAGTCTCGACATCAATCGGCAGGCGAAACGTCATGTATCGACTCTTGACCATATCTTTCCCTCATTGATTTCATGGAAGTCACTGATCGCAGCCTTTGCTGCTTCAGCACCTTTTCCCACGATACATACATGATTCACACTTTGCAAGTAGTTCATCCAATCTTTTTGCTCGGCACTGACCACGCCGCCCTTCTGGCGCTTCATCTCGATCCACAAGCCCCAGGCCGGGATGAACAGGTCAGGCACGCCAGCACTGACGCCCTCGGCCTTGAGCCTGCCAGCGGCCGAACGGCTACGCTGCCCGCCGTTAGGGATAGCGAAGATGCGAACGCCCCGGTACGTCTGCCGGAACCAGCGCACAAGCTCGCGCTGTTCTTCGTGTTCGGTGGGTAGGCGGTCGTCGGTCATGATGTCAAGATTCTCCATGCTGTTGCCGCCACTCGCGGAACTTGGCCGTTGCCAATGGCTTTAAGTCTGTCCATCCTAGCGGCCACCCCATTAGCCACTCGACCCACGGAGGGTTCAAAATCCCACCAACTTGAAGTTGATGAGAAAGCAGGACTTGCCTTCCTTGCGCCAATCGCTCCGACATGGTGTTGCTTGACCAATTGTTTGCATCCATCGCCATCGGGGTGCGAAACATCCGCACCGCCGCTGGAAGGCCGAGATTGGAGCTGCTGCCGTCCAGGTTCATCCTGCGAACTGACCCCGTGCTGGTTGTGTAATGCTCGCCATGCTTGCCCCGTCGCTCCAACTGCGGATCGCTTGCTGAAGGCGTCGGCCACAATCCAGATTCGTTCCCGCTTGTGCGGCGCGCCAACATCGGCTGCGCCCAACACCGTCCACCGGCAGTCATACCCGAGCGCGGCCAAGTCACTGAGGACTCGCCCAAGTCCCCGAGTAACGAGGGCTGGACTGTTCTCCACGAAGACGTAGCGGGGTCGAACTTCGCCAACGATGCGTGCCATTTCAGACCAGAGGCCGGATCGTGCGCCGTCAATGCCTGCGCCCTTTCCTGCGGCGCTGATGTCTTGGCATGGAAACCCGCCCGATACGACATCAACAATGCCTCGCCACGGTCGTCCGTCAAAGGTGCAAACGTCATCCCAAACCGGGAAAGGCGGGAGTACGCCGTCATTCTGTCTGGCGAGCAGTACGCTTGCTGCGTAGGGTTCTCGCTCAACGGCGCAGACGGTTCGCCATCCGAGCAGGTGTCCGCCGAGAATGCCTCCACCAGCGCCCGAGAATAGAGCCAACTCATTCATTGATCCCCCTGTTAACGCGCTTCATTCCCAACTCCTCTTCAACACTCGATAGAACTTCCCATCCAGCCGGTACTCGATGCTCTTTGGCGGGTTGGCTCGGAACAACTGCGTAGACAGGTACGACAGCCCCTCGGTGCCTTGCATGTTCGCCACCTCGGCCACAGCAGCACCAGACAATGAAGCGATCTTCAGCACTTGGCGCATCGCCTTGTCGCCGGGATAGCCTTCGTGCAGCACCGGGAAATACTCGGTGACCGGCTTGTCGCTGAGTCCCCCGTAGTAAGTGCAGGCCAGCATCTCCTTGCCGCTTGCCTTACTGGTATGCCTGCGCCAAGTCCATGAGCGAACATCGAAGTCAGTGCCTTCCAGCCCCATGATGTCATCGTTATGCAGTTGCAGTTTGGCGCGCTCAGGCTCTGGGAACGGATGCTGGCACGCCGGGCAGACCGCCACTGATATGGCGCACAGTTCGCCGCAGTTGTCGCATACCTTGACCGGCGCTTCTCCGTTGCCATCGCCGCCCTTCTTGGGCGGGCGAACAGCGGTGATCGGCCCATGCGTTGCCACCACGCCCGCGAAGTCCAGCACCAGACAATGATCGGTCTTGCTCTTGACCCGCATCCCACGCCCCGCCATCTGAACATACAGTCCAGGCGATAGCGTAGGGCGCAGCATGGCAATCAAGTCGATGTCCGGGTAGTCAAAGCCTGTCGTTAGCACGTTGGCGTTAGTCAGCGCCCGCAGTTTGCCCGCCTTAAAGTCTGTCAGCATCTTCTCGCGTTGCGTTTTTGGCGTCTCGCCGGTCACGCAGTCTGCCGCGATACCATTTGCCCGCAAGACAGCCGCCACACGTTGCGCGTGATCCACGCCCGCGCAGAACACCAGCCACGCCCGACGCTCGCCGGCTAACTCGATGATCTCGCGCACGACCTTGGCATTGTTCTCATCGGTGTCCACCGCTGCCTGCAACTCGCTCTCGATGAACTCCCCGCCACGCTTATGCACGCCAGCCGTGTCTAGCTTTGCCTTGGTTACCTTGGATCGCAGCGTGGACAGATAGCCCTTGTGGATCAGTTCCTCGATGCTCACTGGCTCCAGCAACGCATCGAACAATGCAGGCTTGTCGGTGATCAGCCCATGCCCCAGGCGGTACGGCGTAGCGGTCAACCCGATCACGCGCAGGTTAGGATTGATCTCTTTAAGTTCGTCCAGCAGCGAACGATAGCCACCCTCCTCCTTGTGGCTCACCACATGGCACTCATCAATGATGCAGATGTCGATGTGCCCTAGTTGCCGCGCCTTGCTTCTGACAGACTGGATGCCCGCGAACGTGATCGGCTCGCCTAAGTCCCTGCGTCCGACGCTGGCGGAATAGATGCCCATCGGCGCACCGGGCCAATGCAGGCGCATCTTCTCGGCGTTCTGCTCGATCAATTCTTTGACATGGGTCAGCATCAACACGCGGGTCTCAGGCCAGTTCTGGAGCGCGTCCTTGCATAACGCCGCTACGATGTGGCTCTTGCCGGAACCCGTAGGCAGCACCAGACAAGGATTGCCTTCGTTACCGGCCTCGAACCATGCGTACAACTGGTCGATGGTGCGTTGTTGGTAGTCACGCAGCATTTGGCTTCGCCTTCGTAAACCCCGCCACCTGTTTCTTGGTCAGGCAGGTCTGGCATTTCCAGCGCCAATTTTTGCCGTCGTCGGTTATCACGCGCTTGGTGGCAGGTTCCTTGCGGCAAGTCTGGCAGGTTTTATTTGTCATCGCGGATGCGCTCGACATCCTGCAAAGCCTCACCAACAGCCACCACAGCACGCGCAAGGCAGGTTGTCGCAGCAGAGTAGTCTTTACGCAGCAAAGCAACCTCTGCGTCCTTGTAGGCCCTCAGAATCATCAGCATTGAGTACGAATAGTCTTGGTCAATCATCCAATCCTCCCATCCATCTCAGCCCGCAGGCCGTTAACAAACTCATCATCGTGGTGGCACGCGACAGGATTGGCGACGATCTCGCGGCTGCTAAACACATGCCAGTCGCCCTCGCCGTTCGCCACCTCGCGCTCACCGATCACATAGATCGCCGTCCACTCATCCGGCCCATCCTTGCGCTGCCACGGCACAAGGTCAGGGTGCAGGACATGGCTCTCGCAGCCCTGCCGCTGGAACTCGACCGGGATGTCGTCCGACTCATACCGCTCGCAGCGCCACTGCCCATCCGGCTTCGCAGTGCTATGCGCGCAGGTACGGCAGTTCACATGCTTCGTCAGCTTGGTCTGGTGGCAAAACTCATGCGCGGGGCAAATCTTGCATTCGTACCACGAAGCGTCCGTACTGATTGGCGGCGGCATGCGGTCATCGGTTGCCAGCCGGTGGCCTCTGGCAATGTACTTCTCGGCCACTAGCGCGTCATAACGCACGCGCTCGGTGTACATCCGGTCATCGTTCTTGCAGACGGCGACATACAACGCCCGGTCAATCTTGGTGCCGTGCATGTACATCTGCATCTGAACGTAATGCTCAAACTTCGACCGCTCCACCCCCTCGCGTTCCAGTTTGTCAAAACTCTTTTGACTGTGTGTCTTGAACTCGGCAACGTGCTTCTTGGCCGGAGCCTCGGGCACGCCGGAATGGATGATGCCGTCTAGACTGCCGCCGACATGGCAACCAAAGTCCACCTTCGACTGGTTCTCACTGGTAGCGCGAATGTCGATGCCGATAGCGCGAAGGTCGGACACGATCTGCTGTTCCTCGGCATGACCACGCCTGAACAGCCGCTTGATGCGACCGGGAAACACCGGCTGAACCGCCCACCTGAAAGACAACCACAGCCACCTGTCGCACGGCTTGCCCAGTGCGCTCGCGCCCATGTGGGCACGCGGTTCATCTGGGCGCGCCTCATGGTACTTGTCGATCAGCGCCACTATGTTATTCTTTGCTTCGGGAATCTTCATCTCCCCTTACTCCTGTGGTTGATTTGCCCCGGAGCCCAGCGCGTGCTCCGGGGATTTTTTTGCCCGTTACTTCTTCGCCCACGGCGGCGCAGCTTTCGCAGGGGCGCTAGACGAGGCGCTAGAGGCGGGCGCAGCGGCCTTGAAGGTCGTCGGGCTACCCTCGATAGCCTTGAACCCGCGCACCTCGTTACGCGCCTTGTACTCGCCTTGCGCCTCCTTGATGTCCAGCTTGATCGACAGCCCGCCACCGATCAGTTGGTCGGTGTCGCTGACATTCGCCAGTCCGATGGCGCGCATGATGTCGCCCAACTCCTGCCGACCGATTTTCTCAGCCTTCGGGCTTGCGTTGCGGACGTTGATGTTGCCGAACACCACGCGTCCCTGGTGCGTCGGGCCGGTGATGTCGTATCGCACGGCGATGTACTGCCCGTCGCCCGCCTTCGTCGCCTTCAGTTCAGCGCCGGTGATGTTCGCCGTGTACCAGCCAGCAGGCAGCGGGTCGTAGTTGCCTGCCTCGCTGACCGGGAGGTCTGCCGCGTTGATCGTTTCTCCGAGAAATGCCATGTTGTTACTCCTTGGTGGTGATGGAAAACGATGCCCGTCCGGGCTTCGAGGTGATCGCCGGTGCAAGCACCGATGTAATGCTCGCGTCCGTTGACTTCCAGACGGACACGTTCAGTTCAGGCTTCCACCTGAACAGCGACGACAGGTGATCGGACAGCCCGGCCTCTGCCGCCAACTCTTGCAGTTGATCGGCGTTAACTTTCCGATCAATGCGTCCGATCATTTTGATCGTGTAGCGGTCGCGCTCGACCGTCTCGGTGCCGTCCAGATCATCGGGCAGGCGCACGATCTCTTTGATTCGATCTTCGATAGCGCGACGATCTTCCGTTGCGCTGGCCTCGCGCCGCTTGGCGTCGAGCCAGAGGGCGGCGAACGCGGAGAGTTCGGAGGTCATACCACCCCCCCGATTTTGTTAATGATCGCGCCCAGGTCTGCGGCTTCCCATGTATCCAGCTTGCCGCTACGATCCTTCGCCAACCACGAACCGTCCCCGTCGCACATCAGCGCACGTTGCGTCACGCCGTCTGCGTCGCGCTCGACCCTGAGCGCCAGCACCTCGTCAAAAAAGTAGGGCAGGCTCTGGCCGGTTTTGTTACCCGGCATAGACGGCGCGTACAGAATGCGGGCCATTTCATCCTGTGACTTTTCCAGTTTGGCCGTCATCAAGACATGCCGCCCCGGCAGGTCACGGAATGCGCGGATGATGTCGGCCATCTGCTCTTGCATAGCGCCGTAAGCCTGTCGCGGATCTTTGGTGGCTTTCTTCTCTGCGTTCAGCACCACCTCGGCAATCTCGGAGATGCTATCGAGCGCGACCGACTGATACGCCATACCCTCGGCAGTGTTCAGCCATGCCCAGGCTTCGCGCAAGTCGTCCATGCTGTTGATCTCGATGTACGGAAGATCGGCGTCCTGAATCGACAGCAGGCCACCCTCCGCGCTCAGTACGATGGGCTGCGGCAGGGTCTTGATGAGCGAGGTCTTGCCCGCGCCTGCCTGACCATAAACAAGCATTTTCACGCCCTCGGCGGACAGACTGCCGGTCTTTTTGAGATTAATTGACATTGTGTTTTCCTCTCGTTTAGTCAGCTTGTTTACGAAAATCGTTCGGCGCACCCAACGTAAGACGGTCACTCATCTCAGCGCTCGCCTCGCGCATGGTCCGCCGGATGTCGGTCGCTTTCGCGCATGTCGGTTGCCAGTTGCAGTCTTGGTCAAGAATGTACTTGCCGCGCGAGCGGAGGTACGCGATAGCAGCGGATCGCTTGGCGGTCAGGCTTGTGCCCAGGCGGTCGCCGGGGGTGCAGTAGTCGATCATTTTGTTGCGTCCTTTTCGAGAGATTCGGCATAACGTCCAATGCTGTAGCCGATCTGATGCGCCTTCATCAACGCATCGGCCAGCTTTTCGGCGTTCGGCTCCCACAGCGCCAGTAACTCTGCCTGTTCGCGGTAGCGAGCCTGCATGTCTGGCGATAGTGGCTTGAGTGGCGGTAGGGTCATGATTGCTCTCCGGTGGCTTTTGTATATGACCAGTAGTAATCATTGCTGCCCCACGTGTCGTTTGCGATGCGTTCGCACTCAACGTTATCTGCGCCGTTGATCGTGTCGACTCGTTCGCCGGTCTCGTTGCTGTAAATGTAAATAATGACGATCACGATTGCTCTCCGGTGGCTTCGGCGTAGGCGGCTCGCGCCGCGTTCAGGATCGGCGCGATCGGCGCGTAGGTGTCCCACCCGGCTGCTTCGGCTGCGATGATTAACTCACGCAGAGACGCCGCCATCTTCGGCGCGGCAGCGATCAGGCGAGCGTTGAGTTCCGCAACCGGCTCGATGCGGTCCGTTGACGCGCCCGGAAATGCCGTGCAGATGATGGCCCCGCCAGCGCGCACGGTAAATCCGTTTCCGCCCAGCGTGGATGGCGATTTATCGACAAACCACGGCCCCGGCGTATGCTTGTGCGCGCTCATATCGCACGCTCCGCAGCAGCCCGGGCAATCGGTTCCAGGTGGCTGTTCACCGCCGAGTCGAACGCTTTGGTAAACGCGTCCATATCACGATCCTCGTGCAACTTACGCACGGCGGCCAGGATCAGGTCGGCATTCTGGCTGATTGCTTCCTCGATGCTTGAATCGTCGGCGTACATCATGGCTAGATACTCGCCGGTCAGTTTGTCCAGCCGTTCGCCCCAGGCGCAATCGGCTTCATAGTTGAAAATCATGCTGTTACCTCCTGTTGTGCGCGTTCGGCTCATCCGGTAGCGCAAGGTTCTAGAGTACTGCGTTAGATTCTGGCGTGTCAAGCGCGCCGCACGTTAATGATGTCGCGCGCTGGGTTGCCCAATGCGCTCGCAGCCGCCTCAATAACATCCTCACCATCGGCAACGGCGAACGGTACAGCGTCGTCCTCTGCGTCGTCGATCCATGCTGCCCATACAGTACGGGTTTCGATAGCCAGCGCCTCGCGGATGCTCGGAGCGCACGACGCGATTTCGCTTTCGATTTCGCGCAATTCGTGCGCGTAGCCGCCAGCCTCCGCGTGTTGGTTGATGTAGTCGGCTGCCGCGCGAGCGTCAGGGCTGTTGTGGGTTGCGTAGACTGTATATGTCAGCATGCTCTAGCCTCCAGGTAATGGGATCCTTTCTCCCGTATAGCGCACGCCAGGGTGAGGATGGTTTGCAGGGTCATGACGTAGCCTTTCCGGATTTGTTCGCGCAATCGATGCAATAGAATGCCCGGAACGCAGGGCCATCGATATCCGCCAGCCCGTTATTGCTAGCCGTGCGATTGCCGCATGCATTGCATGCAAAGTAGAAGATAGGATTAGTCGGATTGATCGGTCGGAATTGCATGTTCTAGCCTCCAGATATGGGATCCATTCTCCCGTAATGCCGACAGGTGACTATCGGCATTGCGTGAAATGCGGCTTAGTCAATGCGCGCCGTCTGCGCCTCGATACCGTCCAGAAACGCGTGCATCCGGTTCGCTAAATCACGCGCCGGAACGTGACCGCAGCGGAACACGTCCGAAACGCCACCGTCTTCATTCGCCATGCGGTGAAGGCAAAAGCCACCGTATTGTCGGGACAGGTGATAGCAGCCCATCTGCCTACGATAGCGCCCGTCTTCGCCCTTGATGTAAGGATGGGATGGGGAACCCATAGCACGATTGATGCGGCCAATAACGGCGGTCAGGTAGGCTAAAGTAATGCGTTGTGACATGCTTTCTTACTCCAAATTTAGGCGCGGTTCGCGGTATGCGGGTTGCGCTGGTTTTTTGATGCTACTACTACTGCCAGGAAAGGGTCAAGCGTTATTTAATCCGCAGAATGTGTCTAGCCTCCGCGACGAAACGCTTCGGGACGCGCGCCGTCTTGCGGAACGAGGCATCTTCAAAATATTCCGGCAGGCTGCCGGCGTCATCGAGGTATGCCCACGATCTGCCGTCGTCGTCGTCGCGCACAAGCACTACACGGTACGCGCTGCCCTCCGGCGGCTCTGTCTTCGACCGGGCCAGCACGGCGGCGAAAGTGTCGTCGTGCCAGTGATCGACAACGTCTTCGACCTCGTCGGCGGTGACTTCTTCGCAGTCCCATTCGTAAATGACGGTCATCTCATTCCTCCGGGCGGGCGGCGGCTTGGGTGACGGTGATCATTGCGGCTCATACCCTTCGGCCGTCAAGACTGCGGCCCATTCTTCAACGCTGCGTGACGGCTGCACCATGCCGTCTTGTAGTGAGATAGACACATATTGCCGGTCGAGGCGATCTGCCAAATAGCCGACCATGTGCACTTCCTCGATGCCTTTGCGCGTGTACCGCGTTCCGGCCTTAATGTCTTTCGCTTCCCATTGGTAGCGCATGATCCCCTCACACGTAATTGTTGCGGACCAAAAACGAGATCAGATCAACCTTGCATCGGCTTTGCCGATACTTTCCGCCGACTGGGAAAACGTAGTAAGCACCGCTTGCCAGTTCCCCGATCATGCTCTCCGCCTTGGCTTCCTTGGCGTCGATGCGCGCGTGGAGGCGATCTCCCGACTTGATGCGGCGGACTTCGCGGGCGTCTAGTTGTGCTTCGGTCATCTCGTTCCCCTGTGATAGTGGGCACCCGTAGGTGCCCGGTAGGTGTCAGATGGTTACTTGCGGAAGATGTCGAACGTCGCAAATTCCTCAGGGCAGGCCTGGCAATCCTGCCGAACTTGCTCCGCCCAGCGGCGAAGCTGCTTGCGGGAGAGCAACCCCGCACGAACTTTCCACTCGTTGAGCAACCGCACTCGACGTGCGGCGCGTCCTGCTAACGTCACATTCGCTGCCATTGTCATCTCCAGGTATCGGCGCATTCGGAGGATTCCGGTCGCGCCATGGATGAGATAGTATGAGCTACCGCACGGCATGTCAAGCATTTTCTAACATTTTTTCTAACTGTTACATATTGTCAGGTATCTGACAGGAATGACCGCCATCGAGGCTAATATGGCATCCTTACAAACCTTACAACCTGTGGATAAGTGGTCACCCTAAGTACCCTAAATGTACCCTAAGGGTTACCCCAGGGTGAGGGTACAAGTCACCCTCAACCTCACCCTCAACCTCACCCTCCCAAGGCGTAAGCCTTGGGGGTGAGTAGGGTGAGTTGGGCGTGTAGCGAACATGAGTAACAACTGATTAAAAAATAGGCAATGGTCAAAAAGAAGCGGCGCGGAAAACCTGATGTCGTCCACTTCTACCGGCGAGTGACAGACGACGAACGTGCCGTCTTACTGGCGGCAGGTGACGGCGACCCGGTGCAGGGATGGCACAACATGCTTGACCTTGTGCGCCTGTTCTATGGCGCTGGATGGCGGCCAGGAATGCCGGTCAACTCGATCAGACTAGATTTACGGACGGCAGGTGCCAGGAAATAGCACGCGCCGTCTCTCGCCATCCTCGCCTTGCCCTCCCTCCCTTCGCCCAAGCCACGATCTCCGCCCCGGTGAGGCTACCCTACCCGGAAGGCGCAGAACGCCTCCTACGCGTTCCTGGAGCGTTTTGGAGGCATGTCGAATTCTTGACACTTTGCCGTCTAAATTGTCAGGATCGTAAGCATTGTCAGACTTGTCAGACTTGTCAGGATCGTCAGAATGCGGCAATGCAACGCCTATGCGGCAGCGCGACATAGGGGGGGGTGGGCCTGGCTTGCGTGACAAAAATGCTGGACCCCCCTCCCCACCAAAAAAGCCAATTTGACTTTTCTTGGCTTCAAGTCCAAATTCTGGAGGAAAGTACGATTCGGACATACGGACACTCCCCCTGTCTAAAGACAGTGGGGATGTCTGTCCGCCTCTGTGAGTCAGCCCTCTAGGGAAGGACATGCCGGACATTAGATTTGTTTTGGTGCATGTCCGGGGGGTGTCCGGACATGTTTGTCAAAGGACAATCTTTCATATGAAAGAAATCGACCAAATTCTTTCAGGTAGACTTTGGACATGAAAACACCCAAACCAGCCACCTCGATGAAAAAACTCGCCGACAAGCCTGGCGAGGTCTATCTGCCCAAGTCTGACAACCAGAAGATCATGGAGTTGAAGCGACTCCTCATTGATGGAGCGGGTCAGAACGTGGTGGGGAAGGCTTTGCAGATTGCGATGAACGATGATCACCCGGCGCAGGCGGCTATGATCAAGTTGTGTATGGATCGTATGTTGCCGGTGAGTTTGTTTGAGAAGGGGGCAGCGGCTCGGTCAGCGGTAACGATCTCGATCACAGGCATTGGTGACACCGTTAGCATCAATGGGGATACGCTGGACCTAGCGCCTGAGCCTGTGATGAAGACCATTAACGGCGAGCACTCACTAACAATTGATGGCGAGTCGCACGCAATCAATGGCGCGGCGCACAACTAATGGCCGACCTGAACTTCCAACTTCTAGACTGGCAGAAAGAGGTCTATCTCAGTCCCACGCGGTTCAAGGTGGTAGCGGCGGGGCGAAGGTGTGGAAAGTCGCGGTTGTGCGCGATCATGCTCATTGTGGAGGCGCTGAAGTGCCCGCCGGGGTCGGCGGTGCTGTATGTAAGTCCAACGATGGGGCAATCGCGGCAGATCATCTGGGATTCGTTGTTGGAGCTTGGGAGGGAGGTGATCCAGTCTAGCCATGTGAACAACCTTGATATCACGATGGTCAATGGTGCGCGGATCTATGTCCGGGGTGCGGACAGGCCGGATACGTTGCGGGGGGTTAGTTTGACCTTTGCGGTGCTGGATGAGACGGCGGACATCAAGGCTGGCGTGTGGGAGCAGGTGATTCGGGCGTCCTTGTCGGACAAGAAGGGCCGGGCGCTGTTTCTGGGGACGCCGAAGGGGCGGAACTGGTTCTACGACTTGTGGAAGCTGGGCCAGGATGAGGCGGACGCGGACTGGAAGTCGTGGCACTTCACCACGGCGGACAATCCGATGATCGACCCGGACGAGATTGCCAGCGCGAAGAAGACGATGTCTACCTTTGCGTTCAAGCAGGAGTACATGGCGAGCTTCAACAATGCGGGGAGCGACATCTTCCGCGAGGAGTGGCTCAAGTACGGGCCGGAGCCGAAGGACGGCAGTTGGTATGTGACGGTCGATCTGGCGGGCTTTGAGGAAGTGGCAAAGCAAGCGGCGCACGCCAAGAAGCGGCTGGACGAATCGGCCATTGCGATTGTGAAGGTGACCGACGATGGAACGTGGTGGGTCAAGGAAATCAAGCACGGGCGGTGGGATATCAAGGAAACCGCTGGTAAACTACTGGCTACGATTCGCGACTATAGACCGGCGAGTATTGGGATTGAGAAGGGTGCGCTCAAGAATGCGGTGCTGCCGTACTTGAGCGATTTGATGCGTAGCAACAACATCTACTGCCACATTGTTGATCTGACGCATGGGAACAGGAAGAAGGCGGATCGGATTATTTGGGGTTTGCAGGGTCGGTTCGAGCATGGGAAGATTGTGCTGAATGAGGACGAGGACTTTGACGACTTCACGGATCAGTTGTTGATGTTTCCGGCGCAGGGGGTGCATGATGATTTGCCGGATGCGCTGAGTTACATGGATCAGTTGGCGGTGACCAGTTACTTCGTTGAGGATTTGACCGAGGAATGGGAACCGATTGACATTGTGGCGGGGGTTTGATGGACCAATTTGAGGAAGAGTCGCAGGAGTCTCAAGACGACAAGGCGCTGGTGGCTTTTGTCATGGATCACTGTGATCGTTGGCGCGACTACCGCGACACAAACTTCCTTGAGAAGTGGGAAGAGTACGAGCGTATCTTTCGGGGTGAGTGGGCGTCAGAGGACAAGACGCGGGAGTCTGAGCGCAGCCGGATTGTGACGCCAGCCACGCAGCAGGCCATTGAGACGCGCCATGCCGAGATCATGGAAGCGATCTTTGGGCAAGGTGAGTTCTTTGATATCCAGGACGATATCAAGGATGTGAATGGGAATCCGCTGGACGTTGAGGCCATCAAGGTTCAACTCATGGAGGATTTCAAGGTTGACAAGATTCGCAAGTCGATTGACCAGATTGAGTTGATGGCCGAGATCTACGGCTCTGGCATTGGCGAGATCGTGGTCACGACTGAGAAGATCTTTGAGCCTGCCACGCGCCCGATTCCCGGCGAGGTTGGTACGGCTGCAACGGGTGTGGTCGAGAAAGATCGGGTAGCGGTCAAGATCGTTCCGGTGAACCCGAAGAACTTCTTGTTTGACCCCAATGGCACCAGCGTTGAGGATTGCATGGGTGTTGGGGTTGAGAAGTACGTTGCGACCCACAAGATCATCCGCAATCAGGAAGCGGGTGTGTATCGTAAGGTTGCTGTGGGTTCGGCGTATGAGGATGACCGGCTGGAGCCTACGCAAGAGATCACGCAGTATCAGGACGACAAGGTACTGCTGTTGACGTACTACGGGCTGGTTCCGCGCAAGTTGCTTAAACAGATAGGTGACAACAAGGATGTAGTTGAGCTGTTTGAGTCGGACAGCGACTACGAGCGCGAGGAATACTCGGACATGGTTGAGGCGATTGTGGTGATCGCCAACAACGGTGTGCTGCTCAAGGCGGAAGAAAGCCCGTACATGATGAAAGATCGTCCGGTGATGCTCTACCAGGACGATACGGTTCCGAATCGGCTGTTGGGGCGCGGTACGGCTGAAAAAGCCTACAACATGCAGAAGGCAATTGACGCGCAGATTCGCAGCCATTTGGACAGCCTGGCGCTGACCACCTCGCCCATGATGGCGATGGACGCTACCCGCTTGCCGCGTGGGGTTAAGTTTGAGATCAAGCCGGGTAAGGCTGTGCTGACCAATGGCCCGCCCGCTGATATTCTGTTCCCGTTCAAGTTTGGCAACACTGACCCGACGAATCTGACGACGGCGCAGAACTTTGAGCGGATGCTGCTGCAAGCCACCGGCACGTTGGACAGTCAGGGCATGGTGACCCAATCCAACCGCGACGGGCAGGGT
>Ga0181356_1000134_pt1 | contig 30041 bp, 35 predicted proteins | sample Fa13VDMM110SN_FD_130104 | JGI IMG/M metagenome (GOLD analysis project Ga0181356, IMG submission 130104) | Freshwater viral communities from Lake Michigan, USA - Fa13.VD.MM110.S.N | ecosystem: Environmental > Aquatic > Freshwater > Lake | place: USA: Michigan | collected 2013-09-24 | reverse complement strand
CCAATTTTGTAAAATTAGCCCCGTCCACGCCATTATACTGATTAACCTAATGTTAATCTTACCACCTTCTGATGCTATGATATATGATTGAAACCAAAGAATCCGTTTTTCAGGGTTCGCTATGGGGCGGTATCATGTAAAAAAATCCCCTATTTTTATATTTTACCATATTCTACTCTCGCGCTGAATATCTCTCATTTCATCACCGTGATCCTGCCCACAATCACGAATCTTAGATCCACAAAACGAACACGTGTGATCAGAGTTATCATAATAGTCTTCATATTCCTTATTTATTTCAGCGGATATCGCTGCTAATCTAAGTGTGCGATTACGCCTTCGCGACATCACTAATTTCCACCATCTTTCCACGTTCAGCACTGCTTCTTGACACTTGGTTGACATACTGTTTGGTTGGTTGGTTGACTACTTTGAGTTGGCAATTGCCTTGGCATGTGTTGTCTGGTGTACACTCAATTTATAACTAATAAATCCGTTTTTTATGGTTCTACAAAAAATGGATTTATTTTGATTAATACAATATAAAACTACAATTACAACTATAACCGACCAATAATGGAAGCAACATGTATCTCAATATGTTCAAATGGAACTCAATGTAGCAAAAGACGTAAGATAGTAGGTGATGGGTTAAGATGTGGAGTCCACCATAATGCTCTATTAAATTATGGCCCACACACAACTGCTCGAAGAGAGTTAGGTTATATACACAAGAAAGAGATTGCTGAATTCAATAAGAATTACAACGACATAGTGCGACAAGAAGTTGAAAGGGGTACAAATCGCAATGCAATGTGGATTCTTAATGAAAATCACAAGGCAGATATGGGGGTAATAGTGTCTCGCCATATTCGTATTATGGCAGAGTTAGTAGGTCGTCAACTTGAGGAAGTTCGTATTACTGGTATTGACCCAGACATACAAGCACGAGAACGTGATAGGGCTCGTAGAAATGATCTATTGAATCGGCAACGTATTCGACGGAATCAGCATATGCTGCAACAGCAGCAACGACTTATCATGCTTCATCGTCAAGTCATGCCCCCTCTTGTTCCTGCTGATGATATGCCCCATCTTGTTCCTGCTGAGGATGTTCGTCCACTTGAAAGATTCGCAGCTGATCCGCAAAATGTTCATACTACGGACACTGTGCGACAGACAAAGGAGATCGTAGAACGCGTTCGTACGATTCCAGTACCAGAAGATTACAAATGGAACACACGTGTTGTCTCAAAGACGATTGGAGAAATCATCGCAGAGTGTCAACTAACATCTCATGCTGCAGCACAGATGTTTAATCAGTATGTCAGCAATGTCGCAATATATGATATCGAAGAGGGCATCTATGGCAAGGTACTGGACTCTGTTTGGCAGTATATCAAGACATCACCAGACAAGGAAGATCTTTGTAAGATTCTAAAAAATGAGATGACTGATAACATTGGTATGTGCGCACAAGGAAATCTGTCACGAATTTGTAACATTCTAGCAGGATATCTGGATGGAGTAGGTGAACAGGAATGTTTATCTGAACGTTTGGGACGTTTACTTTCTTCGGTTATGTCGATTGAAAGTATTATCGAAAGAGTTGAAAAAGCTTGTAATATTCTAAAAGAGAATAATGTTCCCATGGACGAATGGGAAGTCTGGATGGATCCAGTTCTTGAAGATAATAGTGCTGAAATATACGAAACTGTTAAACAAACATTAGCAGTATAATGATCTCCACGGTTCTGGTTCTTTCTTGCTTGAATCAATTAAAATAGTCTTAATTACAGATTCAGATATTGTCAAAGGAAATTCAATATCCATATAAAATTTATAATCTTTCATACTTTCATGTTTGGCGACACGCAACATATTAATACGTGTCATCATGCTTTCTACAGTTCGTATTAAAGTGCGAACACCTTTTTCTTCTTTAGAATATTCTTCAATCATAAACTTAATAGCAGAATCTGATAGAATCACATCTTCCTTCTTGAAACACAATCTTTCAAGAATTTGTGGCATTATATAATCTTTTAGGATTACTGTCTTATCTTTTTCAGTATAACCATCACAGTTAATAATATTCATTCTATCACGTAGAATTGGATGTACTTTATCAATATCATTAAATGAGAAGACAAACAAACACTGTGATAAATCAAAATCAACTCCAGCAAAATATCGATCATGGAATTGTGTATTCTGGGAACGATCTGTCATATGAATCATCATACTAACAATTTCATCTCCTTGAGGAGTAGTAGATACTTTATCAAGTTCATCAAAGTACATAACTGGATTCATTGTTTTCGAATGCATTAATGAATCTACAATACGACCCCACATAGAACCTTCATAAGTATACGAATGGCCAATAAAATTAGCAATATCAGAAGCTCCACCTAATGTGAAGAATTCAAAAGGACGTTGTAAAACTTCTGCAATTGCATTTCTAGCAAATGAGGTCTTTCCTACACCCATTGGTCCTTGTAGAGCAATTACATTACCTACAGAACTTGGATTAACAATCCACTGTGCAATAGTTTGCATAATTTGTAGCTTAGCAGGTTCCATAGCATAAATATGTTTATCCATCTGTGTTCTAGCGTTTATCATGAATTTAGTACAACTCTCTGTACCATCCTTTAATTGTACTGGTAAAGGCACAGACTTCCCAAATGGAATTCGCATAAAGGCATCTAACCAATTTCTAAGTTTATGTCCTTCACCACTATCGGAAATGTCTGACAAACATTCAATTTTCTTAATAACACTTGATTTGATATAATCTGAAACAGGCAATTGCAAAACTCTAAATTTATGAGGAATATCTCCTTCATCCAAAGACATACTTGACAAACGTTTCATCATATCATGAAGTTCTTTCTTCTTAGAAATTGGTTGACTATCATAATATGATTGTTCAGCTTCATTAAGTGGAATTGGACTTTTATCAAGTTCAGTATCCTTTTTCTTGGATTTAGATTTAGATTTTCGTTTATTAGGGAATATTTGTGGAGGTTCCTCCTCTAAAATATCACGTTTCGCGACATATTTATCTAAAAGATATTGAATAAATCCTTCATCTATTTCAATTTCTACCTGTTCATCTTCATCTTCGCTTGACGGAACATAGTCTGAATCATCATCGCTAATATTAAGATTCAATACACCATCTTTTTCTAGTAATGTGTCGTCGTCTACCCAAATTGTTCCATCTTCTTTAGTGTTGCGCCGCTGTCTCACTCTTTTCTTTGGGGGTGGCTTACCATCATCAGACATGTTTTCAGAACATGTTCTGCTACGGGCTCCTCTTAATTTCTTCTTTGCAGCCATCCTTGTTTGTTATTAGAAATAAAATCGTACTATTCATTTTCCATCAATAATAATAACATGTCAGTAATTGCAAGAAAGGATTATCCCACCGGTTATCCAACAGATGCAAGTGAAATACTTAGAAATATGTCATTCACAAATGGTAAGAATGTAAGAATTGTAGGAAGTATGGCCTTACGATCACAGATATATGCTGGAGACTATGATGCTGTAGAAGTTGTTAATACAACTGGAACTAAACAACTTGCAGTAAGAGATCTTGTTAAGAAATTCAAGCAAATAGTAAAGGATCTCAAGAGTATATCAAACACATACATCGGTGATATAAAAAGTGGATCAGTTGAAGAATGGGTAATAATTCATGACGAATATGACTACGAAAAATCTATTAAGAAACTAGAAGAGCTGCACAAGGAGAAAATAATAACAGATGACGAATATGATGATGGTAAAAAGCGTATTAAACCAACAGTTTCAAGACTAGAATTACTTGCTTTACGACGAGACTTTAGACCCAATATTATTCGATGGAAGCCACGTGATATTTTATTAGGGTTTAAGGTTCTTAAAGATAAAAGAAAGTTTACATTAGCAGAAGCCTTTCAATCACCAACTATAACAAAATTAGATGTAGTATCATGGGTTCAAAATAATAGATTTACTGATTTTTCAATGATATATCAATTTAAGAATAATGGTCGTAGTATGAATCCTGTAAAAGCTGATATTGAAACATCAATTCGTGAAAATATATTTATGTTGCATCATGAAGGTAATTATTTTAAAATGGCAAAACGTATGTTTGCTCTAGCAAAATTTAAGGGTTATATTGATATTCTTGAGAAGCTATCTCCTTTATTTAATGGAGATGTAGGAAGATTGTATATGGTATACGGTGATATTGGAACACTTGAGAATCTTATAGAAAATACAGATAATCTTCCTTATTCAAAAATAATATTTGAGATTGATCAGTTTAAAGGACGACTTTCAAACATATCTCTTGAAAAATATGTTCATAAAGAAAATGAACTATTTACATTAATAGATAAACTTACGAGTATAACTAGTTCAGGATACACTCATAAAGCATTAAAGGAAATACTTGAAAAACTAAAATTAATATTATCGAAATTAATGTCATATTACGCAAGGTCATATCTTGTTAACATTAAACTAATGCCAAATTATTAGAATGGACCATCACCAATAAAAGCACTTCCATTTGAACATGGAACACAGCCCGTTATATCAGAAGCTTGTTTAGCTCGTCCCTGCATCCAAGTTATGCGATATTCATTACCTCGAACAAACCAAGGATCTTGAAAGTTCTTTAATTTACTCTCTTTGTACACCAATAGTTCTTTTTTGAATCGAGTCCAATCTGCTGCGTCACGCACAGAATCTTTATCAAACGCATATCCTGCTGTTACACTAGCACTTGCCGGTAGAGTATTTAATATGGGATTACCATTAACAACAACTGTTCCACTTACTTTCGGTCCTTGAGAACTCATTTATATCTAAGATAGCAAAGAAGATGCCGGACAGACGTGAATGTCTTCAAATTATGATATTTGTTGGAATTGTATTTATCATTCTATATTTGCTTAATAGGCAAAAAAGTGTTATAGAACATTTAACACCTGGTCCTCCAACACTCTTAACATTACAAACAGATACAAAGGATCTGGATACACGGCTTACAGATCTAAAAGCAGATTTTGACAAGATGAAAAGTCAGGCATCATCGCAAGCAGGTAATGCGGCAGCAGCAAGAGCACAAATTAGTGCAACGAAATACTCATGAACGACGTCCAGTCCACCATGAAATATCAAAATAGGGTGGTAATGGACCACTTATATCTGTTGGATTAGGTTGAGGTGTACTTGCCATTGCAGTCTTAACGCCTGCTGGTGTTAAGAAATAACTGTAATATTGTAAATTAGAAATCTTACCATCAAACCCACCAGCTACGCCTGTACTTACAGTTGAATTATTCTGCTTTGGAACTTGTATGATGCTATGATGGATGTAAAGATTACCATTAATGTATACATCAACAGAGTCTTGATCGATTGCAATAGCAACATGAATCCACTTTTTAGCTGGAATATTTGAGATAGGAATAGTTTCTGTACCTCCAAATGTATCAACCTTTACAAGTAATGAATTTGTATTTGCGTCTACAAGTAGAGCAGGACACATGGTTTTCAAATCTTCTGAACCCTTTGTAAAAATAACCTTAGGTTCACCATATCTATATTCAAAATTATCAATCATAATCCAGCAAGTATAAGAAAACGTAAGTCCTTCCTTTTGATCAAGTGATCGTGGAATCGCTTTATTACTTCTAAATGATTTACGACCATCTTCAGTCGTTGATTGAATTGTAGTATACGACGGCATACTAGCTGTACTATTAAAATACCAATATGCGCCAGCAACAACTAATAAGGCTATTGCGAAGGAAAGAAATACTGATGAGTTCATTATGTATAAAATGGATTTATAAATAGCTTAATTAATGAGAGATTGATGAATATATTCTTTCTAAATTGGAATCCACGTAAGGCAGCAGAATATCACTGCGACAAACATGTAGTAAAAATGATAATTGAAACAGCACAGCTACTTTATTCAGCACATTGGATGACTAATAGTCCCTTGCTTCCAAATGCGTATAAACTAGCCCATAAGAATCATCCATCAGCAATATGGGCTCGTGAGTCATTAACCAATTATCTATGGCTGGCTTCTCTTGGTTGGTGGTTGTGTAAGGAGTATCAATTTCGGTATGGTGAAAATAAAGTACATAAGACAGAAGAACATATTGTATGGCTTCTAAATAATCATCCCAATATACCATTCATTGCCATGACTCCTATTAGGTTAGCTATGCCAGACGAATATAAAAACTCTAATGCTATAAAAGCATATCGCACATTTTATATCGAATCAAAACTGAAAGCAAGAGGTATTGTGAAATATACAAAACGCGAAGCTCCTGAGTTTATTAAAAATATAACCTAAAACGGATTTATTAGCCATTATTTACACCAACTTCAATGAGTATTGAAACAATTTTACTAATCGCAATATTTCCAACATTTGCTATCCTAGCACTAATATCGGTAGCTCTTAATTATGCAATGTTTAGAGTGATAGAAGGTCGGTGATTTATTTACACCTATTAAACCATCTTCTAGCTGTTTTAGATCGGCGTTTAGCATCTTTTACAATATCGGAATCGGTAGTATCATAAGTCTTTCCGCATGTTAATAAAGAGTGTACACGAGCATATCCCCATTGTTGTTGAGTAGCACCTGGACGATGTCCTGTTCTCCACGCAGCCATGCCACGATCGTACGACTTTTTCAAGTATCCAACAGGAACTCCAGTTGCCTTTGATTTTTGAGTTAAAGAGTTAGCTTTTGGAAACATTGACTTAAATTTAGCAGTATAATTAGATCTTCTTGTCTTGATATTTTTATCAGTTGAGAATCCTACATAAGCTTTTGGATTCTTAGATGACATTTTACCGAATTTAGAAATCTCTTTTCTTCTTTGAGTTTTCTTTCGAGAAGATAGTCCACTAAAATATTTTAAAGGAGAATATCCACCAACCTTCTTAATCATTGGAGTTAAATCTTCTGATAGTCCCGGATATCTATTGGCATAATCAAACCCAATTTTTTCATAAAACTCAATTGCGTCATCAACACTTTCTAATGTAATAAAATTAAGTTTCATACGTTTTTTTACGAATAACTCAAGATTGTCAATAATCGCCCTTCCTAATCCAGATCCTGGTGATGTACAAATAGTAAAAATATGTAATTCAGTTCCTGCAAAATATTTATTTACCAAAGACTGTGCAAATCCCTTATATTCTACAGTACCATCAGCCTTAAGACCGCGTGCAACAGTTAATATTGGTTCTCTATTTTGAGCTCCTGCAATATACTCGGGTGAAACAGCTCCTCTACAAATTATTTCTGAAAAATCTTTAGCTCTTTTTTGAATGAATTTGCTATAATGGTCATATAGAGGATGTGTTTCTTCATAGTGAACTATATCATATTTTGACTTAGTAAGACTATTACGCACTCGTTCAGTTTCTTCTTCAACTGTCTTAGAACAAGGTTCGCCTCTTTTACATAAAGAAAACAATGTACCTAACATTATTATTTAAGTTAGAAAGCATATTCTTGTATCTCTTTACCCAATGAATCGTATACACCAAACTTTACAGAATATCCAGTAGCAGATGACTTACCTGTTGTTGTTTGATTCTTACACGTTGTTCCTGCTTGCCAAAATGACATAGCATCAGATGGTGTTAACATTTTTGGATAATGATAGAAGTTACACATGCGACCAGAAAATCCGCCATCGGGTGTTAATTGAATATCCCCTACCGCAGGTTTAGGAACGCCACTTAAGAAACATGATTTTACTAATTTACCATCAATGTAAATATCCATATTACGACCAAATACAGTAACACTAACTGAAAACCAGGTTTGTAAAGGAATATTAGGAACTTCGCAAACAAAAACATCATCTGATGAACCAGAATGTCCAGCGGCAGCAGGTTCTGATTTTCCAGATCCACCTTCTGTAGCAGGATATACTGATACACTAATTTGAAGTGAATTGTCAGTTGGATGTAAACTAATATGAGGATTCATTACAGCACCATTTGTGCTATCAGGTCGTTTTACAACTGACTTCTTTTTACCGTATCCGTAATTCCAATCTTTTACGTACATCCACCACTGCATGCCATAACCACCATCACGTTCTGCACTCAAAGGAGCAAGATTTCCTTGAATACTTGTAGATGTTGTAGCATCATGGAACGCTGGAGCTAGATCACCACTACTATTTCCAAATAATGAACTATAAAGTTTACTTAGAAATGGTGGAGGAGGAGCTTGACTTCCAACAGGTGCTGAGCTTGGAGCAGGAGCATTTACACCGCTAGATTGAGGAAGTTGAGGGAATGGTGTTCCGTCATCGGCTTGTAGGTATGTATATCCGCCTGTTCCAACATAATACTGAACATACAAGGTCTTTAATTGTCCGGGATAAGGATCTTTTGCAAGTCCAACATTTGCGTAACCAACTGTGAATGAAGGCAATGTTGATTCATTCTGAACCATTGAAGTTACATAAGAAGTGACATCGCTATAATTACTTTTATTATCTGTACCATATCGAGCATAACTAATATATAGAATATTAGATGAAGGAACTTGATTACTCGAAGACTTTGATGGCTGAGGAAGAAGAGCAGTCGGCCACCCAAATTTTATAGCAACCGCATCATATGCAAGAATAGCACCAAATATTACAACTACAAATCCAAGTAGATATAGAATTGGCATATATAACCATTGAGCAGCCTTAGAAGCCTTAGCAGTAGCTTCATCAGCAGCAGCTCGGGCTTGAGCTTGAAATGCCGCGGTTTGTTTCATCAATTCTTCACCTGTAAGAGTAACTCTTGAAAAGTCAGGTGTGAACTTTAGTTCTGATTTTGGAAGAGCAGCAGGTTTTGATTGGAACCAACTCATTTGTTAGAAACACCGAAGTAAAAAACGGACGTCTTAACAGTGACAGATGGATATAAGTAGAATGTATTGTAATAACTGTGGAGACAAAGGTCACGTCTTCAGATCATGTACACATCCAGTAATATCATGTGGAATCCTATTTCTAAGAGGAATTTATGAACCACTTGAATTACCGGTTGATCCAAGAACAGTTAGTGTGCTTATGGTGAGACGAAAGGATAGTATGTCATATATGGAATTTATACGTGGAAAATATGATACACGTGATAAAGACTATGTAAAACGTCAGTTGCAGAATATGACGATTCAAGAACAAAAATTAATTGCTACGGAATCATTTGAAACTTTATGGACAAAATTATGGGGTAATGGGCGTGATATAGATACAGATGAATATATACTTGCACGTGATAAGTTTAATGCAATTGATCGCAAAAATATAATTTCAACTGTTAGATCTCAGTTTACTGAACCAGAATGGGGATTTCCAAAGGGACGTAGAATGAAAGGTGAAACAGATATTGACTGTGCTATTCGTGAATGTTTTGAAGAAACTAATATTCCACGTGCAGCATTTACGGTTAGAGAAGATCTTATATTTACTGAAACTTTTACTGGAACAAACAATATCAAGTATAAACATGTATACTTTGTAGTACTCCTGAAAGATTCAACGTTTATTAATTTATCACAAAAGTTCACACCAAGCCAAAGACGTGAGATTTCCGGAATAGGATGGAAAACTCTCACAGAATGCAAAAATATAACTCGCCCACATTATGTAGAACGTAAACAAATGATTTCGGATTTGGAGCGGATCGTTTCTCTTGCCTCAAAATAATGGATTATAAACTTCTCGCATTTTCATCAGCAGGAGTTCTTATTGTAATGTTTTTATCTGGTCTTGTTATATCTTTATTATCAACACAGCTACAATGTTCTAAAATTGGAACATCTACTTCTTTTAAGCAAGGATTGATATCCGCTATGGCTCCAACTCTTGTATATACACTGGCTGCTGCATTTTTTGTTGTTCGTCATCCATTCTCAAGTACATTTGAATCATTTGGTATTCCAGAAGATAGTGCTAGAATTCTAGGAGTTGGATATATCACAATGTTAACTGCATGGGTAACAACTGTTTGGAATATTCATAATAGTGAAAAGACAGTATGTCAGACAAATTTGAAGGAAATGACAGACTTTAAGAAGAAATTAATGGCTGAATTAGCAGAGAAGGAGAGACAAAAGGAAGCCAATGCTGCTAAGTAAGATCAAAGTCAAGATAATACACTACACCTAAATAAGATACTACTGCAAATCCAAACATCCACCACCATACTGGAAAGACGGTCGACTCCTTTTTCCCAGTGCCGAAAGGTCGGATCCGCCCTTTTTCTCCAAAGGCTGCTGATGGTTTAAGATATAAGAATCCAGCTACTAAAAAAAGATATACTGATATCATCCAAAGCTTCGGATTTTTGCGGATGATTGCTTCCATTATGATTTCGTCGCCAAAAATAAGTAGAGAGAATGTTCGTCCTACCGAATAGAAAAGCATTCTCAGATTCAATAACACGTATATTTTTGAAGTATAGAAAGACTGATATAGATCCACTCGACACAGCCGATTCAGAAGAGGACTTATGTGCACGTCGAGGCGATATGTCTAAAAGCTCAAAAGAGTTATTTTCTTACCAGAAGATCGTTCGTGAATATCTAATGATGGAAACACCATACCGAGGTCTTCTATTATACCATGGTCTTGGCTCGGGTAAAACATGTTCTTCAATTGCTGTTGCAGAGTCACTTTTAAGTACCAAAAAGTGTTACATATTATTACCTGCTTCTCTATCGGATAACTACAAGGGTGAGATTCGTAAATGCGGAGATCCTATTTATGCATTTGAACAGTATTGGGAACCCAAGTCTATTAAAGGACCTGATGATGTCACTCAAGCAAAAGCCATGGGTATTTCCCAAAAGTTTCTAGATACAAATGGGCGCTTTTATGTAACATCTCCTGAACGTCAACCAAATTTTCGTACTCTATCACTTGATATACAAAAAGGTATTCGGGCTCAGATTGATGATATTTTAGATCAGCGATTTACATTTATTAACTATAACGGTATTTCAAGTTCTAATATTGATACAATACTTCCACCGGATAATCCTCAACAGTTCGATGACACTGTAGTGATTATTGATGAAGCTCATAACTTGATTAACTACGCAATGAAACAGTCACTTCGCTCTAAGATTTATGACCGTATTCTTAATGCACGCAACTGTAAGGTAGTTGCTCTTTCCGGAACACCTGTTATCAATAAACCTCAGGAAATTTCTTACCTAATGAATTTATTACGTGGACCTATAGAACGCATTTCTATTCCTACCAAGTCAGCTACACAGTGGGACGAAGCATTAATGAATGGATTCTTTCGTCAACTAAAGGATGTGGATACAATCGAATACAATTCAGTTAAAAGAACTATTATGCTAACACGTAACCCACCATATTTTGAAAGTCAGTATAATGAGAAAGGTGAGCGTGTAGCAGTAAAGTATAACAAGGATGCAGAACAGGATCCTGATATGAAAGCATGGGTATCGACATGGAAGACTAAATTTGAAACTACATTTGCTGGTATTGAGTTTCCTGATGCCGAAAAAATGGTTATAGAGAAACTTGAATTACTTCCTACTGAATTTGAGGAGTTCATGAAAATGTTTGTTGACGGTCTTTCAATCAAAAATTCAATTTTATTTAGTAAGCGAATTCAAGGATTAGTATCATACTTCAAGGGTGCAGATGAACGTCTACTTCCTAAGAGATTAGAAGAAGAAAATACACTCGTTAAAGTTCCTATGTCACCCGAACAGTTTCAACGTTATCTAGAAACTCGTTGGATTGAAGTTCAACGCGAATCTCGTAAATCTAGATCTCCAAATCTAAACGATGATTTTGGATCCTTTCGTATGACATCACGTCTTGCTTGTAACTATGCAATTCCCCCTGAACTCCGAACTACAACCGAAGAAGGCGCAACAGAAGAAACAGTAGTTGAAAAATCAGATGTACTCGAAAGATTGAAAGCAGAACCAGACAGATACCTATCAGAAGAAGCACTTGCGAAGTTTTCACCAAAGATGTTAGCGATGTTAAAAGATATCAAGGCAAACATAGGTGAACCTGGAAAATTTAATAATCAGTTTATTTATTCACAGTTTCGTTCTCTAGAAGGTATTGGTACATTTACTGCTATTTTAGTAGCAAATGGATTTCAGGAATACAAACTTATAAAGAAAGGCGGAGTATGGTCAGAATCTCCTGATATGAAAGAAGGTGTTCCTGCGTATGGTGTATTCTTAGGTGGAGCAGAAGACGAACGTGAACTACACCGCCAGATATTTAATCAGGATTATTCTGATACATTTCCTCAATCTCTAAAAGATTCAATTAAGGAACATCGCTTATGTGTTTTTCTAGGTTCACGTGCAGCAGCAGAGGGTATTACACTAGCTGATGTACGCAGAGTACATATTATGGAACCATACTGGAATCCTGCTCTTATTGAACAAATTATTGGTCGTGCAATTCGTATCTGCTCTCATCGTAAGCTTCCTATTCCAGATCGTACAGTTGTAGTAAAGTTGTATATGAGCGTGTTTACGCCTGATCAATCAACAACTAATGAAGGATTTAATATTGTTCCGATTCGTAGAAATGATATGACTCTCAAACGGTATGAAGGAGATGAACCCCGTGAAATGTTTATGACCTCAGATGAATATCTATATGAAGTTGCATATGAAAAAGGACGTATTGTAAAGAATATCAGTTTACTACTTAAACAGTCTGCGATTGATTGTGAGATTCATAGACCTCTACATGCAAAAGAGAGACCAGTAATACAGTGTATGCGATTTGATACGACTTCTACAGGTGAAGATTTAGCATATAAACCTGGATTCAAGTCTGATGATCTTGATACTCTTTATATGCGAAACATACAGAGAAGAACACGGCGCCTCCAAATTATCAAAGCAAAGGATTTAGTATTTGTTTTAGATCCAGACACGAATGAAATATTTGATCATCCGGCTTTTCAGGATACAAAACGTCTAATTAGACTTGGAATTAGAATTAGTTCTGGAGAGATCCGCTTTTTTACCTCAGTAGTTTCATAATATGGCATCTAATATTCAACGAGGACCAAGACGAATGGATGCAAGTGATTGGACAAGAATAAAAAAACTAAGTGGCGCGCGAGGAAATATGTATGTTGTAATTGGTCCTACATCTCCTGCCCCTCCTCCAACACTTACAGGTATAACAAATCCTGATCCTCGTTCTGAACCAGAAAGTGGACGTAGAGTATATACTGAATTTGGAACATCTAAGATTCGTCGACCTGCTTCAAACTATACTGATTATGTAGCATCACAAACATCTGATTATATTTTGGAAACTCCATCTGGGACATGTGGTGTTGGTAAGAATTTAACAATTAATAGAATATGTGAATGTGGAACATCATCAGCCAAGAAAGTTGGATTATGTGCAGAGTGTGGAAGTTAAACATTCTAAACTAACAAGCATATAATAGAATCATGACAGGTGGATTAATGCAATTAGTGGGCAAAGGGGCACAAGATGTACTGATAACAGGAAATCCCTCCTTTACGCACTTTAGATCTGTCTATAAGCGCCATTCTGAATTTGCAATGGAACATTTCAGACTATATTTCAAAACAACTAACTTAAATCTTACACAATCTGGGTCATTAACATTACGAGCAAAAGTGGAACGATATGCTCAACTTTTACATGATTGTTATTTAAGTATAACACTTCCAGATATATATTCACCAATTGTTCCACTTACAACTCCTCCATCAAACATAAATGGAGCTTCAAATGCTATAGGATATGAATTTCAATGGATTCAAAATCTTGGATATAACATGATTAATTATGTTTCAGTTCTAATTAACGGTCAAGAAATAGTTCGCCATACAGGTGAATGGATGAAAATTTATGCAGCACTAAAGTTTGATGCAAATAAGAAAAGGATTCTTAATGAACTAGTTGGTAATGTTTCTGAACTATTTGATCCTGCTAATGCATTTGACCGTATGAATCAATATCCGCATGCTATATCAACTGAGATAGCCTCTGCAGCACCATCTATTGCAGGTAGAGTTCTAACAATTCCTTTACATTTTTGGTTTTGCGAAACTATTGGTTCTGCATTACCACTAATTGCACTTCAGCATTCTGAAGTTGAATTTGTAGTTGACTTAAAAAATACATATCAATTGTTTACAGTTCGAGATGTACGAGAGACAGTGGGTGGAATTTCAAATTCTAACTTTGGAGTAAGAGGGGCATGTCCAGTTATTACTGATACATTTAGCCTAGCTCATTTCTTATCGCCTCCAAGTTTTCCAAATCAACTTATGCCATTAAATCAAAATCTACTAACATGGAAGATGGATCCATTTATGGAATGTAATTATATATTTGTATCTGATGCAGAAATGGCACATATCGCATCTACTGATCATTCATTTATTATAACACAGATAGACATTCGTGAAGCGCATGGACAACATGGACCTTCAAATGATCTGGATTTAATCATGCGTAATCTTTGTACTCGTGTTGTATGGGTGGGTCAACGCAATGATCGTATTATAAAGAATGATTATGACAATTATACTAACTGGGATAATCCATATCTTCCACCACTTTCAAGTATATCTTCATTTATGTCTCCATGGTATTCATCTGGAAATCAGCAAGATTCAGGTATAACAACTAGAGATATACTTCTAGAATCTGCAATAGTAATTGATGGTAAGGATCGATTTGGATTCAAACAGTCTGAATTTTTTAAGAATATTCAAAACTATCGTCATCATACTGGACGAACAACTTCTGATATTCCTGGAATCTATTCCTATTCATTCTCTCTTGAGCATGACAATCGTCAACCTAGTGGTCACATAAACGGATCTCAATTTAATAAAACCATTCTTCGAAATACCTATGTTGAACCTCCTTTGGCAAGTACTCTCGGAGTCGTATCTCCTTCGAATGATGTATGTATTCTTAAATCAACAGCTGGAAGTCCTAATCCTGTAATTATTCCAGCTGATAGAATATCCAATTATACTCCTGACCAATTAGTTCACATTGTTCGAAAGACAGAAGCAAATACACTTGCTTATACATATAATGTTCGAGCTTTTGTAGAATCTTATAACTTTTTACGAGTTATGGGAGGCATCGCAAATGTCGTGTTTTCTTCATAATAAGAATGAGTACTGGAATTTCAATAGTACGAGCTGTATATGGTACAAGCACAGCGTCAACAGATGTTACAAAGGTAGTTGCTTCTTTGGTAACAGATGGATCACTAAAACTTACAGTAACGCCAAACACACTAAATGTATCAGATCCAGCGCCTGGACAGTTAAAGACACTTACAATAACTTATACAGTAAATGGTGGCCAAGATAATCAAGTGTCAAAAAATGATAATGATATAGTTTCAATCGATGCACCACCCATACGTATCGCATCAGGATTACAGATCGTAAAAGCAGAGTATGGTTATCCCGGTAACTTTACAGATGTTACAGATTCTATACAAAATCAGGTAACCAATGGCGAAATCAATATAAAAATTAGCCCATCATCTGCTGGTATTCCTGACCCAAATCCAAATAAGCAAAAAGAATTGCGAGTTGAATATACTATTAATGGTAAAAAGTCATCCGACACTATCAAAGATGGCTCATCATTTAAATTAAGTGCTCCTCCAAACCAAGCAGTATCAAATACAACACCATCTCAAACAGTTGGCACCTTAATTGGAATGGTATTCAAATCAGTTGCATATTTCTTTGGAATGTTTTTATATACTTTATCCATATTTACGGCAATTGAATATGGTAATCAATTTATATCTCCATTATTATGGGGAGCAATGGCTTTCTTTTTACCTTTCTATTCATTTTGGGGATTACCTGTTATAACATTTTGGATTCGTCTATTTAGTTCTGACGATTTTATACATTAATTTAGACATTCATTACGTATAATTCATAATGGAAATAAATAGTGAAGTAATAGAAACATGGCAATCAGTATGGAATACTATTTGCAATATGGCTTATTATCGTAAAGGTATTGTAAAGAATATAACTACAGATTCTTCTGAATATAATAGTATACTTAGATATCATAGTTTAAACTATTTAAATTTTGATGAAATTACCTTAGACCATATTTGGAAGAAATATAGTTCAACTAAAGATGAGAATGATTACTTTTTGGAACCATTATTAGTACCAGAACTTAAAGAAATATATGTCCCTCGTATTCTATTTACTTGTCCCGGAGTATTTCAGTGGTTTCAGTATTCTTTCCCAAATTGTTCAATTTCTTTTTGGGAAGATGATATGTAAAAATTGCCTTACGGCTTTTATATTTTATTTTTTTTACTTAGTCATCTTCTTGAACTTACCAACACCGATGAATCCCGCGAAAACGTCACCGCTATCGCGCGCTTCATACACACGCCCAGTCTTTTCTCCAACGACATAATTCTTACCTTCAAACTTAACATCCTCAAAGTCTTCGTCATCATCGGCATCAGGACCCTTGACATAGCGACCATTATCAGCATCCCATAATGTCCCAGGAGTCTCGAGTGTAGCAGTCAGACTGATGTTCTGCAACTCCTTAAGCGTAACATCCACGACGGCACTATCACTCTTCAGAGTAATTGTTTCAGCCTCCTCTTCTGACTCATCGGGAGTATCTTCTGCAGATGTTTCAACTCGAAGAGTCTCAGCAGGAACCTTCATATTTGCGAACGAGCGCATATGATCAGACAATCCTTCCTTTCGGAAATCATCATCAGTAAGATCTTCGACATACTGCTGAAACTCCTTCTTAAGCTTATCAGTCAGTTCAAGCTTTACACTCTCGAATACCGTCTTCAGTTGCGAAGCCATAATAGGAGAGAAACGCTTAATACGCTTCTCCTTTACAGCGGGCAATTCCTTCTTCTTAGGTTCAGGCTTCTTTTCCTCGACCTTTGGAGCAGGCATCTTTTCAAGAAGCTTGGCGAGCTTCTTCTGCTCCTTATCAATCTTCTCGCGCTGCTTATCAGCATCCTTTAGCTTAGGATCGTTCAGCTTATTCTGCCAAAGCTCAATGTTCTTACGACATGCTGCGATCTTATCAGCAAGATCATCCTTTACAGGCTCTTCCTTCTTAGCCACAGGCTTCTCAACAACAACATTCTTATCGATCGCCTTAAGGATATCTCCAACATAATCTACATCAGTCTCCCATCGTGCCACCTCAAATGCCTGGTCGACATCAAATCCATAGTGTGATGCAAGGCACTCAACGAGTGCGTACAACTTGGTCTCCATTTGCTTGCTTGAAATCATTGTTGACATTTTGAATAATTTGTAGTATTCGACTATACAACTACATTGTAAAAACCAAATCCGTTTTCAATGAATTAAAAAACTTCATTCCCCATTACAGGTTCCAGAGCATATACTGATGTCGCCGAACGAAGTCTTTCTTTTTTTATTTGTTTTAATTTTTTTACTTTTTTATTTGTTTTAGTTTTTATGTGTCGCTTAGAATTATTCTAAACCAGTCACCGTAATCCTCAAACTCAGCACCGTCTTTAATGAGACTACGAACAAGTAGCGCGCGATTAACACGACTCATTCCACTAACATCAAAGTTGTTAGAGTCATGAGCGTCTAATCCGCGATCATAGAATGAATCCCATATCTCAGCCAATGTGCTGCACGGAAGCGAGACGTGGTATATTTCCAAGTCACGCATATCGCGATGATCATACTTACAGCCACCTTGTTCGGGTGTCTTACTGTTCGTAGGATCAGTCTGTTGGCAACGACATCCGCGAGTTCTACCACGCGATGCTACCCACTTATCATAGTGTTCGCAACGTTCATGGCGAAACGGACAGTTCTTCCATAAACACGCATTACCATGTTTACACCATCTGGGTGTTCGGACGGGAAGAGAATCCTGAAAGGTATCCATCTTCTCGCCGACAATTTCCCAGTCATCAGAAACCATATTAGTCTCTGGCTCAATTGTCGAAACAATCGAGAAATCATCATCATTCGCAAAGTAATTGCCCCATGACACACCCTCAGGTATGACAGGAGCCAACATATCAATCATTTCTTGTGTGATCGGCATGTTGTATAAAATTCGATTAAACTTCAAAGATAAACTATTTATAATGTTCGTCTTAAAGTCATGTGCAATTAATTAATATAGCCCAACAAAATCCGTTTTCCATGGTTGCGTTATCCACATTTTTTAACAAACGTTAACATTAACAAATGACAGATTCAGAGTTTGCTAAGACGCATTTATCAGATCATCTACGTTCGCTTATTGTTCCTCCTATTGCAGAAGGGTTTTGGAGTATTCATAAATCATCAAAAGAGTTATGTGAACGCAATGGACAGAATGATCAAATTTTAAGAACCTTTCAAAATATGCTAACAAAAATCCCTGAATGGTCAGACTCAACAATCGCAACCGAAGTAGAACGCATTGAGAAGGTAACTAAATGTACGTATCTAGATGATCTTATTATGGGTGTATTTATTTCATATATGAAATCATTTGCATCTTTACATCACAGAGAATCTAATAAGGAGATTGAGATTGATTTTGATAGACCATCTCTTGCACTATTTATTCACGCATTATATATTCATTCTGCACGTAAGCTATGGCAGACAGCTTATCTTTTAAATACAGACATCCCAGCAGAAGCCCATGCAAGAAATCGTCAGGAAATTGAAAAAAGTATTGGAGCATGTCTAGATCAAGTTATTCGCGAATTTCTTCCATGGAAAGCTATTACTAAGAAGTATTTTGCGAATGAGAATCCTCCTTCTGCAGTTATACCACCAGTTGAAAATGAAGAAGAATCTTCCGATGAAGATGAAGATGAAAGTAAAAATGTGAAGTTCGAAAACGAAGAATCAGAAGATGAATATCCAAAACTTAAGATTTCAGATGAAGACGCAGTACTTGATATTCCAGAACTCAAGGAGGAAGTTGTAGATCCAATGACAGAACTTGAGAATAAGGTATCAGACACTCTCGTTCTAAATCTGTAGAGAATTACGGAAATAGACAACAAATGATGATTATAGTAGCTTCAGTTGCAGTAGCACTAGTTGCTTTTATTTTGTACGCACTCGATAGAAAGTCAAAGGGTGAACCGATTGCATGGGATACCGCCGGAAAGCTTTCTCTCTTCGGGGGTCTTATTACATCTGGTGTAGTATTTGCTAGTACAAGTGATGGTGTAGTTGAAGTAGTAAAGACTGTTTCTGAAAATGTTCCAGCTATACCATCTGTTCAAGATATGTTTGTAGGTCAACCCACTTTCTAAGCATCGATTAATAGAACTGTACTTCCTTCTTTAATACTGTCGACACCATAAATACTCTTTAAACTCGTAATTTCCTTTCGTGGAACTGCATTATCCTTACAGAAGCGAGCTATTGCCTTGTAAAGATGAAATCCATGATAACGATCATGTTTTGGATTCTTTTTACCAAACAGAACAGATGTTCCATCATCTAATGTAAGCCATTTCATAAATAATTTGTAAAGCAAATTATCTGGTTCTGGTTCAGGAAATATATCCCAAAAAAGTGAAGTTGCTAATCTAACTAGATCAAATGAAGCATTTGGTCTCATTTCAGGTTGCTTCGTAAGATAGTAATCACCACAGTTATACTGTCCACCAGCTTCTTCTTCAGCATAGAAATGATCACTCATAAACATCTTAGGTTCCTTCATTCCTGTAATCTTAATAGATGCAATTCCGCGTTCAAAATCAATGATCTTAATAGTATATCCAAACGTTGGAACACGATAAATTACTCCCCCACAATTATAGTAATAAAACTCGATTTCTGTCGGAGTATACATAACATTATTTGCATGAAGATCATTATGTGTTAAACCAATTGTTCGTTGAGCATATGCTAGTGCAAACATAACTTGCGATATCCATGCAAGGTGTTTTTCTGTTTGAGGATTCATCATCATTAACTGATATAGAGTTCCTTCACATTTCTCCATTACTGTCACTTGAACAGGAACGGACTTAAATGTTGCCCATGCAAATGGTTCACCTGAATCATCTTCATCATCATCTTCATCTTCATCATCCGAACAATCACATGATCTAACTGCAAATACATATGATGTAGATACCGATGACGAATCAGATTCATCATCAGCAATTTCCTCATCATCTTGAAATACTCTATTAATTCCTGCCATTTCAACTTCATCTACATGTGGAGTTTCTAGATTCTGTACATCATCAAGATCTATCTTTTCTCCAAGTTGAATAGCGAGTCTAGCAGTTCGTGTATGCTTAAATTTAGTTGAGTCTTGAAGCTCATCAGAAAGTTTTATATCAAAAAGCTTACCTATATTATGAGAAAACCATGGTCTTTCAGATAATTCACCATAATCGTCAGATATATCAATTGTATGTTGTGATGTTGTTCCTGTGAAGACACCGTATACTTGTGGGAAATGAATACAGCCTGATTGCGATAATACACTTGATATAATTGACCCAACATAAGCAGCATTATTAGTGTTTTGTATTTTGTGCATAGCCTGTGTAGCTTGTTCAATTGAGGTTGGTAGACCTAATGTTGTTCCATATTCGCCTCTCATCCACTTGTATGGCGATAACAACATTGTTGTCTTAAGATGAACATCTACATTATTACTATTTACACTTCTTATCTTAGATTTATCAGAGACCACGAACACTTCATCATTAAATCGAATACCATATTCATTTACACATTCAAGCTCTGATGATTTAAAAAGTTTTTCAATTGGAGGAAAGTATGGTTGAATATTTGTAATATTCCAATACATAGAAGCAGAATTCACTAAAAGTGAAAGATCATATTTATGAATAGAGAGTGCGATCTGTGAACTTCTTAACTCACTATTTGGATTCTGCTTAGTTCGCTTTAGCATATTATAGAGTTGTGTTAAAGCATAATCAAAATCTTCACGCAATAGTATTAATATGAACTTCAATATCAAAAAATTTAGCATGGATATGATCCGTGATAGATGTGCGCTAGATTCAAAGAAAGCTCCAATGATTGTACTAATTGGAAAGCGTGATACTGGAAAGTCATTTTTAGTAAGAGATGTTCTAGCAAATACTAAGGATTGTTTTCCAATAGGAACTGTTATTTCTGGATCTGAGGTAGCAAGTCCTTTTTTTCAAGATTTAGTACCTGCTAAATTAATTCATGATAAGTATAATCCTGCAATTGTTATGGGTTCAATTAAGCGTCAAATGGCTGTTAAACAAGCAAGAAATCGTGAAAATAGAGGTGGTGGTAATTCTAATGTAGATCCTCGAGCATTTCTTATTTTAGATGATTGTCTATACGACAAGACATGGATGAATGAGGAGTCAACTAGATATGTTTTTATGAATGGTCGTCATATTGATTTAGCAACAATGATTACTATGCAATACCCATTAGGTGTTCCTCCTAATTTGAGAACTAATATTGATTTTGTATTTATTTTACGTGAGAATGTAATCGGTAATCGTAAACGTATTTATGATAATTATGCTGGTATGTTTCCAACCTTCCAAATGTTTTGTCAGTTTATGGATCAGTGCACGGAGAATTTTGAGTGTTTAGTTGTTTGCAATGGTATCCAATCTAATAAACTAGAAGATCAAGTATTTTGGTATAAGGCATCAGAACATCCGCCATTTAAGATGTGTGATGATTCATTGTGGGCCGATAATCGACCATTTGCAAGCTCAATGTTAGCAGCAGATGATTATTCTCCTGACAAGATGAAGCGTAAAGCAACAGATCCATGGGTAAAAGTTAAGAAAGAAGATGATGTAAAAAGACGTTAATGCTTACGAGTCTTACGGATTTTTTTGCCATTTTTCTTGTGTGTTTTACGTTTACGTCCGCCCATTCTAGACAACTGAGCAGTTAATGAATCTACTTCTGCATCATCTTGAGCAACACTTACTTTTGCAAATAGGGATGAAAGTTCATCAATCTGTGGTTGAAGTTTAGTAGACGCTTTCTTTGCTTGAATGCGAGCTAATGTAGCATTCTTCTTAGCCTGAAGTTGAGCAGCATATTCGGCTCCTTTTGAAGTAAGACTTCTTGAACGTCGATCGGTATCCATTTGTAATATCTAATAGAAATTACGCATCACGAATAGCTCCTTCTGACGGATGTAGAGCGGTATTGAACTGTTCAGTTAGATCTGAAATGTCCATTACTCCGGCATCCTTTTTCGAATCCTCAAGAGCCTTCTTTTTACGCTCTGCATTTTCCTTCTTCTGTGCATCAATCTTCATCTGTTTCTCCTCTTCGAAGAAGATGTCACGATTTACTGAGTTCTCCTTATACTTGCGCATAAGCTCATTTAGCTCTTTCTCAGCATATTCTACCTCGGGCATCATGTGCTCAGATGGATCCCACGGTAGCCAACATCCAACCTTACCAATGTAAAGATTATCACGAGGATACTTGCGCTGAAGTACTTTAGCATATTGCTGGCATTCTTCAAGATTCGCAAATACACGGCGAAGCTTTACGCCTCGAACATTCGTACGAAAGTTAACTTTCTCGGAAAACTGTGTCTCCAGATCCTTCTCGTTCTTTAAAAGAAAGACTTGATATTGTTCGTGAATATCAGTTTTCTTAATCTCTTCATTATGAACCTTAGTGAATTCTTGAAGATCACCCATTAGATCTTCAACCTTTAGAGTATACTTCTTTGAAAGGAAGGCCATTAGATGTTCCATACCCTTTACCTTCCAATCATATTCAAGCCACTTAATAAACTCTTCGTTCATAAACTCCGATTTCTGCTTAATAGTATTTTCAGGTGAAAGAAATGATATAATTGAATAACGTTGCGTAGGAATTTCAGGATCCTCTTCAAGATAATCAATTAGACTTCCATCATCTTCGACCTTAGGGAGTTCTTCGCGAGGCATTTATTTATTAATGACGTCGTCTGTGAAAGTCGATTGTTTACCGCGGTGTATATGTAAAAATCATACAATAACCACTATTACCTATAGTTTTAGACTGAAATAACCAGTGAAAATCTGGCAAACATTTATCATTTTGCCACCAAGCTTCATGGTCATCACCTCGAAAATAAAATCCAGTTAGCATTTATTTAATTAACTAAAACTGTATTTAAACTTTAGTATTAGCTTTACATTCGCCAATACCCCTTGTCTGTTGCATCATGATCGGTGCGGGACAATTTTTACAAGGACATTTTTCATGTTCAAATCCAAGTATATGTCCTATTTCATGGCTAACCATATATTGCCTGTAATTATCTAATGGTAGTTTAGAGGCTGATGCGCCATTAAACCATCTATCTGCGTTCAAATAAATAAACCTACCATTGAGTTCTGCACATGATAAATTACCAGGTAATCCACATATCTTCTTAATTGTAGTAGGTGATGATAGTCTTATATGAACACTTTCGCCAGTTTCAGTAGGTTCAAAAAAGTATCCATGTTTTGACCAACCATCTGGATCGTTCAAATAAATTCCTATATAATACCCGATTTGAAGTGGAATATGTATGTTATATTCTTTTATGACATCCAAATCAACTGTAACTTTATATTTAATATTCTTCATTGAATAATTATCTAAAGTCTTGTATAAAATGCCCGAAGTTAAACAAGCAGCTTCGCCTGGAATTGATATGGGAGATTTAGTTAGTCGTGCAGTAAAATATGGTCTAGAGGGCTTAGTAGTTGCTATTGCGGCATTTTGGCTTCCTAAGTTTATGGGTGGTAAGTCACTACCTCTTTCACAGATTGGTATGATTGGTCTAGTTGCCCTCGCTACGTTTGCTATTCTTGATGTATATGCTCCATCTGTAGGTGCATCTGCTCGTACTGGTGCTGGCTTCGGTATTGGCGCACATCTAGTTGGCTTCCCGTAAATTGAAAAAGTTAATACCTTTTCTTTTTTGTATTTAGATTCGTTCCATAATTGAGTCCATAATAAGACGAACATGTTCACGTGGAATATCGCCATAACTAAATACGGCTCCTCGTGCTCCACGATCTTCTGGATCTTCATATTCGTCAACGATAATCTCTATCTTGGCACGACGATTTGAATTTGGTCGTTGAATACGAAGAGTCCATATATTCTCTCCATGATATCGAAGCTTATAATTAAGTTCGATATTAGGGAGTACATTATTTTTAACTTCTTGAATGATTGAGCGCATATCTACGCTACCAGTCTCGTATTGCGGTTCTTGAGGAATTGTTACCATAATAAAATTGATTGAAAATGTGTTTAGGGTATAAACACTAATGAATCTAGTGGAACATATGAATCCGTTTTTAACGAGTCTATCTTTAAATAGCAATGGATACTTATAAGAAGAAGGCAGTACCAAAGGCTATTCGAGAACAACTTTGGATTCAAAAGGTTGGTAGAAAATTTGAAACTAAATGCAAGACAACATGGTGTCGTAATAAAATTAATGTGTTTGATTTTCAAGCAGGACATGATGTTCCAGAATGTAAGGGTGGAACAACAGATATAACAAACCTACAACCAATTTGCTCAAGATGTAATTCATCAATGGGAAGTCAATATACCTTTAAAGAATGGTGTAACAAAGGTAAACAAGATTCAAAATGGATTAAATTATTAAAAAGTATTGGAGTGTTATGGACATATTCAGATACAAAGGAAAGTGGTACAAAGTCACGCCAAAGGCTTACGAGCCTGAACGTCAAACAGCCGAAGTAGCTTGGGCTCAAATACGTGAACCATTAATTACACCTCAAGAAGTATATCGCAAATTTTATGAGAAACAGCGATCAGATGCAAAGATTTTATATCCCTCGTTTCGTAAAGATGATAACTGAAATTATTGTATCCTTAATTGTAGTTATAGGCTGTATTGGCATATATTATGCTATAACTGGAACACCACCAGGTGCTCGCATTATTGAACAAGAACCACCTACATCTAGTGGATTAGATGATAATCAGGCTAACTTCATGTTTTTCTATGCTACGTGGTGTCCTCATTGCAAAACAGCCCAACAACCATGGCACTCTATGGGACAGCTTGTGAAAAATTCAGGATACTCTTATGGAGGTAAGACTGTATCATTTGAAGAAATTAATGCTGAAACAGATAAAGGTAAATCTGCCTTATATAATATTCAATCGTATCCGACATTTAAAGTTCAAACAAAGGATAAGATTTATGAAATGGTTGGTAAACCATCAGTGACTAATTTCAGGGAATTCCTTAAGAAAGCTCTTGGTGATGAGAAACCCGCGCATTGAATTCTCTGCAGTTTTTAGTATATCTTCAATATCAAACTCATCAAGATCTGAATCAGCAAATAATTTAGGATATACTAATTCAATAGTTAGGTCAGTTTTATGAAATTCATTATGACTAATAACGCTCATGTTATACACTTGTCGTATAAAGTCGGGAATAGATATGTCTCCAATAGTCTTAGGTGTAATTTTTACAGAAAAATTAGTTTTTAGTGAAATGACAAGAGCATCTTTATGCAGAGATCCAATATTTGAAACAAATAGATCGCCATCTACATAAAGTTGATCATACATTTCTTGTGGTTTAAAAATACCAGGCATACAACATGAGCAGCATAGAGCATCTATAATCAAAACATCACCTGTAAATATAGTTGGAATTCCTTTTGTAATATTTGATGCGATAATGTATAGTGGCATTTTTGCATCACTAATTTTTTTGGTCTTTATATCAATTCCACGTTCATCAAATAATTGACATAAGTTTTCTCGAAATAAATCCATTGTAAATACACCCTTTTCAGTAATACCTGATGTAATATTTTTAAATGATAGGTTTGGTATAATTTTATCACTGGATAAATGTTTTTTTGTTAATTCGATTAATTTATCGTCGATAGGAAGTTGAAAAGAAATATAAGTAGCAATTACTGAACCAATAGAAGACCCGTATATTCCATCAGGAAAATATAGTGGTTGATATTTAGATAATTCTCGTAAAGCACCAATATGTAATATACCTTTTACGCCACCACCGCCAAGTCCAAGTTTACGAAACGGTAGAGACATTCTTGTTATGTAATAAGTTAGAATGCTGAAAGCCCGTGAAGTATGGAATCAACAAGAATCAAGACGATTAAATCGTATGGCTGCGATGTCTCCTGTTATGACACAAATTCAAGCCAAAATTAAACAACAAGCAATACATAATACTAAGGCACCATATATTGTGTATGAGGTACCATCATTTGTATTTGGATATCCGCTTTATCACATTTCAGAAGCTATTGAGTTTCTTATGAAAGAATATGTAGCAGCAGGATATTGGGTATGGATCGTTGAGAATAAATATTTGCTGATTTCTTGGATCAAGCCTGTAAAGACACGCGATATGGGTATACCAATATTAGCAACAAACTATCGTCCTCAGGTATATGATCCATCATCAATAGCTTTTATGGCAAGAGATCCTTCTGAGTAATAGTATAAATGAATGTCAATCCAACATATTATTGGATTATATTCTATATTCTTGCGATTGTAGGATTAGAAACATGTGCAATGACATGTTTTAAGAAATCATTGAATGATTGGAGATGGTTCGTAATGGGTGTTCTTTTGTATGTGGGTGTTGGTCTATTTCTTGTACAAACATTTAAGCTCACTGGACTCGCATTTACAAATGCACTTTGGTCAGGATTATCTGTTATGGCTACAACAACTGTAGGTGTTTTATACTTTAAGGAAGTTTTACATTTTCATGATTTTATTGCTATTGCAATGATTGGAGGTGGAGTTATGATTTTGAAATTCACTAATTAAATATAATGGAGCTCTCTGAAATATTCGGAGTCACACTAAACACAGGGATACTTGCAATTTTTTATACAGTAATTGGTGGAATCATATCTTATCTGTTATATTACTTTATTGATGAACACGATGAAGATTGGGAGAACAAATCTACCTTATATCAAGTCGGTGATGTCTCTATTCAATTAGCACTAGTTGGAACAATTGCATTTTGGTTAACATACATAATGAAAGAAGCTCCTCCAATTTTTCATGTATCGCGTGAATTAGATTCATTAGTTGATACGTATATGTCAGGAGTATTCTTTGCATATTCAATGTTCTTATTTCTTGATTTTTTAGATTCTAAAATTAAATTTTTATATCATAAGGTATTTGACATGCATCTTGAAAAGATGTTTCCATTGCGTAAAACGAATAAAAAGAAAAGCAAAACTATTTAGTACCAATATGGAGTGTAAGCATACTCTAATAATTGATGAAGGTCAGCAAGTATGTACAAGATGTGGAATAATATTCGATCAAGTTATTGATGAAGGAGCAGAATGGAGAAATTATGAAGATTCAAAAGGTGAAGACCAATGTAGAACAGGATTTGTAACTTCTGATCTACTTCCTGAATCATCATACGGTTCAATTATATCATACAAGGGGGCTAATTCAACCAATATGAAAGCTCTTCAAAGACTATCATGTTGGTCATTATCATCAAATTCACAAAGATCATGGATGAGTATATTTGATTCAATAAATCTTTGTTGTACTCATGCTGGATTACCAAAATCAATCATCATGGATGCATGTGGAATGTATAAACAACTAGAAGATGCTCAAAAGGTACGTGGAGAAACACGTCGTGCTTTAATGGGAGCAGCCGTATTTGTAGCATGTCGAAATAATGATGTTCCTAGAACACATGAAGAAATTGCGAAGATAATGACTGTTAATATTCGAGCACTTTGTAAAGCTGTTACGCATTTCTCACCAACAGATAATACAGTTCTTCAGACACAGATTGGAATAGCCGAAAGATTATGTGCAGGACTATCTTTAAATGACGATCAGAGATCTAAAATAATGGACTTATTATATGAAATATCATTAAAATCTGAAGATGATTTTGAGCATACACCAAAAACAATTGTGTCTGGTGTAGTAGCTTATGTGATGGGACTAAAAACTAAAACACAGATGAAAATAGTTTCAGAAGTATCTGGTGTTTCTGCATTATCTATTCATAAGATTGTAAGTAAAATTTATTGATAAAGATTTATAATAATTAACTAAGATTGTGTTCGTTCCTGATATATAGTAACTCCTGTATTTTGAAATGCGTTGGAACCGATTGTTGGCACACCGTTTGTCACAGTAACTTGTCCTGTCATATTAATACAACCATAAAATGCTTCATCATCAATATTTTGTAGGTTGATAATACTATTAGATCTTTCTAGTGTAAATAGAGAAAATCCACTACAATTTCTGAATGCTCCTATTCCAATATCTACTACACTACGAGGAATTTCTAGAGTTCCTGTAAATCCAGTGCAACCTTGGAATGCTCCATCACTAATAGTTATTAAACCAGATCGAAGCTGAAGTCCTGTAAATCCAGTGCAACCTTGGAATGCTCCATCACTAATAGTTTGTATACTACCAGGAATAGTTAGTGTTCCTGTAAGTCCAGTGCAACCAAAGAATATTTGTTTGCCTATACCATCTATACTATCGGGAATATATAGTGTTCCTGTAAGCCCGGTACAACCACTAAATGCGCCGTCATTAATAGCCAATACACCATCGGTAATAGTAAGTGTTCCAGTAAGTTGAGTGCAATTTTCGAATGCAGAAGCATCAATAGTTAGTACTGGGCTACCATTATATGATGATGGAATAACTAGGTTATGTAGTGGTACATTTGGAATAAAACCAGAAATACTATAGGTGTTCAGTTTGCCAGCTCTATATGTAAGTTTTTCACCTATATATTCAGAATAGGATGTGGAACTTCTAGTACTAGCAGAGTTTGTGGCTACAGATTTAATGTAATATGTATTATTTGTAGTTAAATTATTGAGTACTGCTTGATAAATTGTACCACTTACTAATGTAGCAGTACCAACTGTAGTAGGATTTGTAGTAGTTCCATATAATACAGAATATGTAATTGGAGTACTTCCTGTAATACCTGCTACATCAAACCGTACAGTTATAGATGTATTTGTAGCACTACCAAATAATGTAGGAGTAGTAGGTGCTTGAGATGGTGGAATAGTTGATAAGGCAGTTTTAATATTTGCAGATGATGAGCTTTTATTACCACGAGAGTTTTTAGCTACAGATTTAATGTAATATGTAGTATTTAGAGTTAAACCATTTAATACTGCTTCATAAATTGTTAGACTATTTGGAATTCGTGTAGCACTACCAACTGTAGTAGGATTTGTAGTAGTTCCATACAATATAGAATATCTAATTGGTAAAGTTCCTGTAATACCCTCTGTGTCAAACCTTGTAGTTATAGATGTAGTTGAAGGAGTACCAAATACTATAGGAGTAGTAGGTGCTTTAGATGGTGGACCAATAGTAGATATAACAGATATATTATTAGAACTTATAATACCAGCAGGGTTTGTAGCAACAGATTTAAAGTAATATGTAGTATTTGGAATTAATCCATTAATTATTCCTTGATAGGTTTTACCAATAATAAATGTAGCATCACCAACAGTAGTAGGATTTATAGTAGTACCGTATAATATAGAATATGTAATAGGAGGACTTCCTGTAATATCTTTTACATTAAATCGTATAGTTATAGATGTAGATGTAACTTTAAATAATGTAGGAGTACTTGGTGATTTAGATATTGGAATATATGCACTAGTGCTAATACTTCTAACTGGAGAACTTCTTATACCAACAGAATTTGTAGCTACAGATTTAATGTAATATGTAGTACCTATACTTAACCCACTAATTACTGCTTGATATGTTGTACCACTTACTAATGTAGCACTACCAACAGTAGTAGGATTTGTACTAGTACCGTATAATATAGAATATGTAATTGGAAGATCACCCGTAAT
>Ga0181356_1000133_pt1 | contig 30043 bp, 17 predicted proteins | sample Fa13VDMM110SN_FD_130104 | JGI IMG/M metagenome (GOLD analysis project Ga0181356, IMG submission 130104) | Freshwater viral communities from Lake Michigan, USA - Fa13.VD.MM110.S.N | ecosystem: Environmental > Aquatic > Freshwater > Lake | place: USA: Michigan | collected 2013-09-24 | reverse complement strand
TTTTGGTAATAGTATACGTTTTGGATCAACTAAACCAAAACAAACTACTAAAAACGGATGGTCTGAGAAAGGGGTTGAAGGTGATGGTATAATGGTATTTCGAGTTGATAGAGATGTGACTTCAGATGAGAAAGCAATGTTAGTAAGCGAAGATGGCGATAAAGATGACGCATTAATATATATGTGTTCATCTCAGAATGTACCAATTACATTGGCATGTTCAGCAGAAATGAAGAGTTGGAAAACTAGGTATAACTTAGGTGAAGATGGTAATGCAGAAGTTGGTAGATTAACTGCTGACAAAGACTCTAGTGAGCTATGGCAAAAAGTAGTTGCGGAAGGAGATAAGCACGAACCACTTCCACAAGAAGGTGCAGCAAACACAACACCAGAACAATAAAAATAACAAAAAAATATGTCATATACAGTACCCCCATCAGTAGATCCAGGAATAAAGGCTGCAACAGAAGCACTTAAAAGTGTTATCGTTGCAAATTATAATAATCTTGCTCAAGCTATGATATCTAGAGCAATTAGTGGTGCTGGTGTTACACCAAAGGTGGGCATAGGTCCATTAGTGCAGTTAACTGAAAGGTTAATTATACCGACCACACAAAAATCTGAAGGTGGTTGGGTTGATGATCCAAAAGATAGTGGTGGTCCAACTATGAGAGGAGTTATCTTATCAACCCTCAGAGGTGGATTTAATGATGTGTTTATTAACACAGGAGTTCGACAAGTTGCAACAGCCGCTAAAGCTTTTAATGCTAAGTACGGTCAATGGAAAACAGATCTTAGTGTCGGTAGACAGTTTTTATACACACTATGCAGTGAGCATAAAATTGGAGCTTTGTTTATTTTTCAATTTATGTGCAATAAGGGTGCTAGATATCCAATAGCAATAATGTCAGAAGATCCATGGTTAGGTTACTTTTTTCTAGAGTGTGTTTGGGGAACTGGTCCGGGTGTGTATGGTTCTAAATATGCTAACTTTGACGGAGTATTAAAGCAGTATGGTTGGAATGGTAAAAGTTTTACAAAGCATATATGCAGCTTAGGAGATAAAACACCAGAAGTAGCTATTAAAATGTTTCAAGCACGACTTCAGCATATTCTAAGAATCAGTAGTTCGGGAAAGAATACAAAATTTCGTAACGGTTGGTTAAATAGATTGATAAGAAATAAGGATTCTAATTTAATGATGCTTGTTAAATTTAATGAGTTATTTAACCTAAACTCCAAAGGACATTTTAAATTCACAGCACAGGAGTTACAACATTTAAAAAGAAAAGGTGAAATTTACAAATCACTTAGTATAGATATACCAACATAATATGGCTAATATAAATTATGCAGACTTAAAGGCTAAGCTTGAATCAGGTGGTGGAATGGATGTTAGTCCAACTGACGGAGGTGGAGGTTTTGGCGGAGAAGTTGCAGGAGGACAGACTGGTACATTCACTGGTGGAGTGACTATAGAAGTTCCACAACTTCCCAAGATTGAGTTTCCAATGGATGACCTTACCTTTGACTCAGACATTAGGGGTCAAGCACAGGATTTATTTAAACTACTTGGTTTAAAACCAGGAGGTGGTGGAATACAAAACGACTATGCTGGCAGCCAAATATTACTTAATTCAGATCGATTAATATTAAACAGTCGAGCTGATTATTTAATGTTGTTTGGTCAAGAGGGTGTTGCAATTTCGTCAAAAGGCAATGTTAATATAGATGCAGATGATGCTGTAACAATATATGGTGAAGATGGATTATTCCTAGGTGTACCAGGAAAAGGTAAGGGAATAGATCAAGGTGGAGGTAATCAAAAAGAACCCAAAACAAAAGCAGATGCAACTAAAGATAATGATTATGAACCATTAGTGTTAGGTACTAAGTTAGCTAACTTAATGGAAGATCTTTTGGTGATATTAAAGAATGCAACTTTATTAACTCCAGTAGGTAAAGGTTACTTTAGAGAAGATGTAATGTACGAATTTGCATGCTTACAAGCAAGAATACCAGAGATGCTGAGTAATTGGGGTTATGTTGATGGAATCAGTCACGAACCTGTTGATAAGGCACCAGAACCACCTAAAACTGTAACAGAACCACCTACGACATTAACAGGAACGGTGACTGGCGGATTTGTTACTGATCCAGCAAACACTGCAGTGGATCCAAACGCACCATCAGACACTATTACAAACCCATTAGCAGATCAACCAGGATTCTATGAGTCCGCAGAAATATACTAAAATTTATGGCAGATTTAAAAGGAAAAGTAGTACAAGTAGGCTCAGCGGTAGTTTTAAGAGAGGCAAATGATATGTTTACTTCACTAAAAAATGCTTTACAAACAGCAAAAGGAGTAGCTTTATCTCTCGATCAAAGTTATTTATCAAAATTTGATGTAGCCGATCAACTTAGAAAAATTATAAAAGATAAAGATAAGAAACCTCCTGCAGACATTAAACCATTACTAGATCCAAATAAAGCAATAGCAGATATTGTTAAAGAGGGTCAGTTTGATAAGTTGAAAAAATATATAGACGGTTTGAGTGGTAGTGAGTTTGAACCACCACTACAAATAAACTGGCGCTCACCTAGCAACAAAGAAGTTTATCCGTTACCAAATATAATAGAAAAAGATCCTAGACGTACAGGAAATCTTATTGTACCAGGACCAGTTGATGTTATGAAAGGTACAGAAGTACGTAAGTGGCTTATCAACAATTCTGTGTTATATGGTTTTGTTATGTATTCAGATAAGGCTTTGTATTACTTAGGAGTTGATAAAATTAGAAAGGATGTTAACGCAGCTTCAAACAAAGATGCAAAATTAAAAGAAATATTGGGTACTTTTCTACCAAAAAACGCAACCTTAGATGGACTTAGCTTGACTGGTAAAGCTGTTGTGGAAAATAAACTTCCGGAAGTGGGTATGTTTGATGATCCAGGAGACTTAGAATATATTCCATCACACAACCTTAAGGATAACACTGGCCAGGTACTACCTTTAGTGGTAGTTGATGGTAAGTTGGTATGGAAACCAGTTGCAATTGCAGCATTAGCACTTAAAAAAGCAGCTGCTGCTCAGAGTATTACTATTAACGTAAGTTCTGGATTTAGACCAGCTGAAGGAACAGCTACCGTTAAGTCAAATAAAGGAAATACATTTACACCAACATCGCAGTTATCGCTTCGTAGTGATAGAAAACACTGGGTAGGTCGAAGTAGATATGCTGGCAATGACAACGATTTTATATATCAGGCCCCATCAAGCTATTTCTCAGCACCAACAGCCACAGTGCGTGGCTCAAAACATGGTTTTGGTAGAGCAGTTGACTTTAATTGTGGTGGTACTCTATTCTTGAAAGGTAGTTGGAGCCCAACTAAGTATACCTGGTTGGTTAAGAATGCACATAAGTTTGGTTTTGTTAGGACTGTATCAAATGAAGAGTGGCACTTTGAATACTTACCAGAAAAAGCTGCAAAAGGACCATATGGAGCTTTGTCTGGCAATAGAGGAACAAACTTATTCCATAGCTATTTAGGATTAGCGGATGGAATGTTTCCATATTAATATATAAACTATGCCATATAATTTCGAAGCAACATTTGTGCAACCTCTATTAACTAAACTTGATAATGGACTTATCAAAGGGTCAGAGGATTGGGCAAATGCAATCACTAAGGCTTATATTACAACCATCAAAACAGGATTACCACAAGGAACACCTCCAACACTACCAGCACCAGGATTAAATCCAACTGCACCACCACCATACCCATTAGGAGTTTCTGGTTTTACTACAGCAGACACTAGGAGTAAACAAATGTATACTTTAATACACGCTTATTTTTATGCTAAAGAGTTATCACTAGATAAAGGTAGTATCGAAGGTTTAATACAAACTGTAAAGCAGCTTATACAGAAGTTAAAAGCAAGAACAGAGCAAGTAAAGTCCTTAATTGAACAAGCTAATAATATACGAAAGGAATTAGCACAACTACCACAAACCATTAAAGAAATTCTAGAAGATTTAAAAGAAGAGATTAAACAAAGGTTTAATGACTTAAAATCAACCATCGATACTTTAATGAATATGAAAATTGAAATGGGTGAGGTTGATTTTAATAGAGTGTTTGCAGAAGAGTTGCAGATTATTGACACACTTAAAAATTTTGATCTCACTAACATTAGTGGAGTAAGAAGTTTGGTGTTATTTTTGTCAGAGTATGGAAAAAGAACAAATACAACCTTAGCTGCTATTAGTGATACTGATTTGTTTAAAAAATACATTAGAGATAAATTAAAAGTTGTTGTAGAAGAGTTTGTGCAGTTAGCAAAAGGTGCAGTAGATCCTACTTTGATTTTAGCTTTTATGAGTCAACTAGCTTCAGATAGAGCAAGGTTGGAAAAAGTATTCACAAAGATTAAAAAGTTGGATGTGTTTGTTAGATTCTTAAAACCAAAGCTTACTGCTTTAGAAAAAAGAAAAGATCAAAAGATCAAAGAAATAAAAGAAAAAATACAAAAAAAGATTGTAGATCAGCAAAAGAAGTTGCAAGAGAAGATAGATGAATATGTTGCAAAAAAGAAGAGTAGTAAGGCAATATCATTATACAAAGATGCTAGTAAGACTGTAAATGATTACAAAAAGAAATATGCTGATAAAGCTGAGAAAATAAAAACTACAATTAAAACTTATAAAGATCTAGCAAAAGATGCTATTACTATATATGGAAAGTCTTTAGCAATAATCGACGAAGTGTCTAAGGAATTTGATATGATAAAACTAGAGATTGAGAAGATTAAAAAGCTACCAAAAACCTATATAGATTTAGCAAATCAGGGAATAAATCAACTGACGGGTAGTGTGAATCAAATTGCAAATATTCCACAAATTGATATACGAGACTTATCTCCAGAAGATTTGCAAAAGGAGTTGGTTAAATTAAAACAATACTTTGAGGGTATGGGATTGACTCAGTTTGGTAATTTAGGAGCTTTAATAATGACGCAAACAAAATGCGATTTAACTACATTTAAAATGCTTTTTGAAAAATACTACCCCGATAGATATAAGCAATTAACAACCGAGTTAGTATCTTTACAGCACGATGTAGAAAACTTGGTTAATAAGGTTCAAAGCCTCCGTGATAGTAAAAAGAAAAAATACAAAAGATTAGATCTAAATAAATCAGCAACTGGGAAGTTTTTTGCAAATCGTGTGAAATCATTAAAAGATGTGTTTTCGTGGATTACTAAGAAAATGCAACCAACCATTAAAAGAATAACGGATTGGATTAATAAAAAAATAAAACAATTACAGGTTTATGTTAAGACTGTTGTGCAAAAAGGAGCAGAAGATGTTAAGGTGTATGCTCTTAATTTGGTACCACTTAAAAGCGATGTTCAAGATAATAAGGATAAGGTAGCTCGTGCTAAGGCAAAAGAACAAGCAATCAAGCATAAGATAGTGCAGATCAAGGATACGTTAGAGAAAATAAAATATGTCAGAAAATTTATAAGAGGTTCTGGTAGATTAGTTAATAGTGTAGGTGTTCAGGGTAATTACAAGTTTTCAGAGAACGAACAATATATTAATGAAATATTAGATGGTCGTTATGGTCTTGAAAAAAAGCTCCATCCATCACGAGCTGATGAGATAGAAAAAGAAAAGCTTAAAATTAAAGGTCATTTCAAGTCATTATTAATAGTTGAATTATTAGCTTATGGATTGCTTGAGACTATAAAAGAAGCTAGAGAGACTGATTTTATGAAGGAGTTTGAGTTAATATTAAGTGAAATGGAAGATAGGATTCCAGGTAAGGAGACTTTGGAAAAAATAAAAAATGTTATTAATGATCCACCTAAAGATCCTAGACAATTAAATGCAACTGCAGAGTATTTGGGCTCAGGTATTTTAGATGATGTGAGTGTTTCTACGACTTTAGCTAACTTAGAAAAAAAATACCTAAGTAAAAGTCGGGAGATAATAAAGACTGTGTGCGATATAAAAGAGTTAGATGATACTAATTTCAAGGCAACGCTTACAACTATTAAGAAAACATTAGATAAAAATCAATCATTTATTGCACTTGGTATGAGGTATTTAAGAAAGGAATTTAAAAAGTTTATAATCTTTATTAAGCAGCAGATTAATAATTTTCTAAAACCTATACAAAAAAAGTTAGAAATAAAGCTCAAAAAGGTAGAGGATTATGCAAAGAAAGAGTTGGATAAGATAAAAGAAAAGACTGTTAATGTAGATGCAGCTATCATGTCCTTTACTTTTGGCTTAGCGGCTAGATCATTTTGGACTGGAGCTCAATGGACTGGTCCAACCGGCACTAATCATATAGCACTCAACTTGGGAGTATTTACCCCAATTAAAGCTAGATCTATTGATGGAGCCTCTGTCATGATTCGTGAGATGGCTCGAGGATTTGAAGCTCAACTAATGCAATTACAAGGTTTGGTGATTCCACCAGCAAATACTGGAATAGTACCAATACCTTTTAATGGCTACAAATAAAAAACTAACTATTTATATAAAAATATAACATGAAAGGATCTGAATTTATAACCCTTATGCGTAAAGTAATACGCGAAGAGGTTAGAGCTGTCGTAAAAGAAGAGCTTAAAGCATTCAAACCCGTTATTGTAGAAAACAAAACGGTTACAAGGCATCAAGCGCCAACAGCAAAAGAAATAACACACATGCCACAACTACCCAAACCTTCAAAAAAAGCTCCAGTAGTGACGATGGATGGTATGTTAGGTGAATTGTTAAACGAAACAGCACAAAGTATGTATAACGATCCAAACTGGTCAGATGAGCAGCAAGAATGGCCAGATATGAATAATGGACCAGTAACAATGAACAATATGCCAGGAGCTATGGGTACGAGAATACATCAGACGCAAATGGCTTCACCAAACTTTTCTGGAGATCCAACAGCTGCGTTTATGAAAGATTACTCACAAATATTAAAGCAAGCTAACGCTATAGCAGACGGTAATAGAGGATAATGGCAGTAGAAATAAGAATACATCCGCTTGATTTTGAACCAGACGTAGCCATTGGTATTGATCTACCTATGATGGCTGGTACAGGTGCTGCGTTTAAACTAAATTACACAACACTAGATCAAGCAGTTGCTAATGCTAAAAACTTATTACTAACAAATAGAGGTGAAAGAATTATGCAACCTGATTTTGGTTGCGATTTGCGTAATACCTTATTTGAGAATATAACAGAGGATATTATCACTAAGTTAGAAGACCGTATTAAAAGTAATTTTGATTATTGGCTTCCTTACATATTTATTAATGAGTTATCAATTGTTCCTAGTGAAGATCAAAATCGTATTTACGTATCTTTAACTATTAGTTTGGAAGGTAATGAGTTCGATACAAGATCGATTCAATTAGAAATGATTAATGAACAATAAAGCATATAATGGCCAATATAATAAAAAATACATCAAAGGATATTAAATACTACGGTAGAGATTTTGACTCTTTGAAGAAGGGTCTAATTGACTTTGCTAGAACATATTATCCAAATACCTATAATGATTTTAACGAAGCATCACCAGGTATGATGTTTGTTGAAATGGCTGCTTATGTTGGGGATGTTCTCAACTACTATATAGATTCACAATTTAAAGAAGGTATGTTGCTTCATGCAACTGAGACTCGTAGTGTAATGTCAATTGCAGCTGCGATGGGATACAAACCAAAAATTAGTGTTCCATCAATTGTTGATTTAGATGTATTTCAATTATTACCAGCATTAGGAACTGGAACATCAGTAGTACCCGATACGACATATGCCATTAAAATAGAGCCAGGAATGAGGGTTAGAAGTTCAGTAGGTGCTATCGAGTTTATGGTTCAAAATAAGGTTGATTTTTCAATTAACAACGCTTTTGATCCAACAACGATCTCAATATATAGTATTGATGGAACAGGAGCACCTAACTACTATTTAGCAAAAAAGACCGTTAAAGCAATTTCTGCAGAACCAAAAACAATGACTGTGCAAGTTGATTTAGTAACTAAATTTTTTAAATTTCAAGTACAAGACACCAATCTAATAGCAATTGATTCTATTATTGATGCAGATGGTAATAGTTGGTCTGAAGTACCTTACTTAGCTCAAGATACTATTTTTGAAAGAGTAGAAAACACAGCATTAAATGATCCAGATGCTGCGGTTTATAATACTAATACACCATACCTTTTAAAATTAAAAAGAGTACCAAAAAGGTTTATTACTCGAGTAACTGAGTTTGGAATCGAGGTGCAATTTGGATCTGGTGTAAGTTCTTACGCAGATGAGGAATTGTTAGCAACACCCGAAAATATAGGTTTAGCTTTGCCAACTGGTAAAGACGACATTGACGCATCAATAGATCCTGCAGCTCCGGTATTTACTCAAGCTTATGGAGTTGCTCCATCAAACACGACACTAACTGTAACCTATCTAGTAGGTGGAGGAGTTTCTTCAAATGTACCAAGTAATACGATTACAGATATTATTGGTATCACTACGTCAGGAACAAACTTACCAGCTGGAAATAGTACGTTAAACAATACTATATTAAATTCAATAGCAGTTAATAATGTAGTCGCAGCTGGAGGTGGTAGAAGTGCTGAGACCTTAGATGAGGTTAGACAAAACGCATTGGCACAACTAACATCCCAAAACCGTGCTGTAACAAGAGAAGATTATATTATTAGAGCCTATGCAATGCCAAACATATATGGTAGTGTAGCTAAGGTTTATATAACACCAGATGAGCAAAATAATATCCAAAGTTCGGAAGTAGCAGATACTGTTTCAAATCCAATGGCTCTGAATATGTACATGCTTGGGTATGATGTTAATAAAAATTTAACAACAGTTAACAGAGCAATTAAAGAAAATTTAAAAACATACTTAGGTCAATATAGAATGCTCACTGATAGTATAAACTTTAGAAACGCTTATATTATTAATATTGGGATTGATTTTGATATTATTCCATTACCAAACTTTAATGCTAATGAAGTGTTGTTGGGTTGTGTAGAAAAGATTAAAGATTTCTTTAGTATAGACAGATGGCAAATCAATGAACCAATCATATATAGTGACATTTTTAATGTGCTTTTAAAAGTTGCTGGTGTACAAACGGTAACAAACATTAAAGTAAAAAACTTGAATGACGAATTAAGTGGTTATAGTAATATAGTTTATAGTATAGAGGAGGCAACTCGTGGTGGGATTATATATCCAAGCCTAGATCCAGCTATTTTTGAAATTAAGTATCCAAATAACGATATAAAAGGACGCATAGTAACATTCTAATTATGATATTAAGATTTTATCCAACAAAAGACGCAACCATATATGAGCAGTACGCTGAAAGGAATACTGGGTTGGATGCTATGCTCGAAGTTAATAAAACAATTGTTGGTACAGGAAGTTATAATTCCAGAATTCTATTAAACTTCGATTACCCAGCAATCTCTGCTAGTATTGTTAATCTTGGCTATAATCCAAATCTTTTCAGATACAACTTAAAAATGTATGTGGCAGAAGCTAATGAAATACCAGCTGATTATAGCTTATATTGCTATCCCCTAAGTGATAGTTTTAATATGGGAGTAGGTCGTTTTGGTAATTTTCCAGAAACAACAGATGGGGTAAGTTGGACTTATAGAAACACGAGTAATGATTTATCAACAGCTTGGAAAACTGGATCGTATGGCGCTAATATAACAGCGTCATGGACTACGGTTAAAGGTGGTGGAACATGGTACACATCAAGCGTAGCTTCACAATCATATAGCTATACTACATCCGATTTGGATATGGATATTACAACTATTGTACGTGGTATTCAATCAGGTTCTTTTACATTTAATGGATTAATCTTAAAAAAGAGTGATGCTGATGAAGCTTCATCAACAACCTTTACAAGCTTAAAATTCTTTAGTAAAGATACGCACACAGTTTATTTGCCAGTAATTGAAGCAAAGTATGATGATAGTGTTAATACAAATACATTACCACTTATTGATGTCACACAAGATATCAATTTAATCTCAGTGAATTTAAAATCTAGTTATAGTGAAAAATCAACTCCATTAATTAGATTGTCAGCAAGATATAAGTATCCAGTAGATACATGGGCAACCTCATCAGGATATTTAGATAGATATAGATTACCTCAAGGTACACAGTATGCTATATATAGTGCTCATAGCGATGATGTTATAACTGATTTTAGCGATTACACTAAGCTTAGTAACGATGCAACTAGCAACTATATAAAACTGTATTTAGACAGCTTTCAACCTGAAAGGTATTACAGACTCATTTTAAAGATTCCAAATTCAGGATCTACATCTTACCAAGTCTACGATGAAAAGTTGATTTTTAAAGTTACTAGAGGTTAATGAGATTTCCAGATGGTACATTAATAGGAGATTTAAACGATAACTTTTCGGCTAAAACGTCACAAAGCATTTCGTTTATAGACTTGTCAACAACTGATGAGAATCAAACTACGTACGATTTACTTCCAGTCATCATAAACAGACCACCAGAGATTGTAAGACCAATTACCGAAGCATCACAACCAACAATAAAACCATATGAAGTAGCAGATGCAACTGGTGATTCAATGTATCTCTTTCCAGATGGTACTGTGAAAATAAACTTAGGAGCTAGTCTCACTCTTAACATAGATGCTCAACAACCATCTGTACTTAACATTGAAAATGGTATACCAAAAATAATACCATCAAAAGTAGCATTAATCTATAAGTGGAAAAAGGATGGTGAAATGGTAACCACAGGTGATATTGTTGATACTCTATATTCGTCAATAACTATTAATCAAGGTAGTTTAATTTTTGAAAATATTCAACCATTTCATGCAGGAACTTATACTTGTGAAATAACTAACGATATTGGAACAATAACATCAGAACCAATAACAATAGAGGTTTTAAATTTGGACTTTGACGCTTTTTTTTATAGAAACCTAGTTAAAAATCCATATGGTGTAGATGGTACTACGGATTGGGAGGCCTCTAATAGTGAATTAACAGTTAGAGCTTTTAGTAAAAATCCATCAGAAGACTTTATTCAACCTCATCGAGTAGATAGGTTTGGATATACTATTGATATGCTACATCCAAGACCTTATCAAATAGATGCTGGTGTAATATCAAAATTTGATATGACTAAAGATTTGCTACAAAACAATGCAAGTTATTTTACTCGTACAAAATACAAGTTTGAGTCAAAAGGTGGATCGCATGTAGTTAAAGCTTATCAAGATATTGATTTAACAGATATTGAATGGTTAATTAGAGGTGGTGTTTTTGGTGTAGAGGGTGTAAGAGCCATGTTTAGTTGTTATATTGGAAATGGTATTACAAGTTTTGTACCAGTTCAAGAGTTAATAGATCCATCAGTTCGAACAAGATCAACAAATTACGTGCAGAACAAATCTCGTCTAAGCCTTGAAAATTTTTTAAACTCAGGACCTGCTTCCGGAGTTAACGAGACAGCATACGTTACTGTAGAAGAGTATGATAACGAAACTAGATTGTCAAGTAAACTATTGCAAAGTGATGGTTCTGTAATTGATTATCTTGATCGTATTGTATTAACAGATCCATGGCAAAAAAGGATGTGGAAATATAGCGGTCAAAAATATTATACAAACGATAAATACGGATTGGGTGAATTATCGTCAGGTGATGGTCGTGATCAGATTTTATTTGCAGCAGACGAGTTGTATCCAGATCAAAAACGTAGATATGCTTATGGTCAATACGGTGAGTTTAATAAAGTAGTTTTTGATAGACTTAATCCAAGCACAACAAAGGTTCGTATTGCTATAAATTTTGAAACAACAGATTGGCGTATATTTGAGCAGTGGAAAGAAGCAATGGATGCTTCAGATGAGGTTAGAGAATTTGTGGGATGGGAAACTCCATTTGGTAAGCATAAATTTACAAAACCACCTACAACTAGTTGGAAAGAATCAATTATACGAACAATTCTCGAACAAGCTGCACTAAGATCATCATCTTTTAGTGAAGCAGTTCCATCAGCAAACGAACCACGAGGAATGGTAACAGCATTAAACTTTTCACTAATACCAATACTAACACAACAGAAAGATACTACAAAATATTATACAGATTCCTCACTAGCTATTAACACATCTCCAACATCAAGTGTACCTTCTGGGTTGGGTGTTGGTAGAGGTTATGATCCCTATGGAGTATTCCAAAAAAAATGGATAATGACTTTAAAGCATTATTCAGATCCAGTACCAAAAATTAATAATTTGAATATTATAGAGGTAGTGGATATGATATCTATTCAGCTAGACGAAACTAGAGGTTTAAGAATTGGGAATAAAATAGTTGATGTGACTAGAGTAGGAATAGACCCAATATCCGTATTACCATTTGAAAAAGGTACAGCTATCTCTTTAGAGGGTTTTAATAAAACATTAACAAAGACATCAATTAATAGTACGGATGTTGATACACAAACAAAATGGTATGCTTTTAGTCAAGCAACTCGGTTTGCACTAATTCCAGAAATAAGTTGGATGAGAGAGAATAAACAGGTGTCTAAAGATTATAAGCAATCTACGTACACTGAATATTTATCAACACTTGTTATGATGGGTATGACAGCTCCTAATAGCGGTACAAGACTTCCAGATCCTAACAAAGATGTAGAAGCTCAATGGAATAGAAAGATTAGGTTATTGTTGCATTATAGTGTGGCTGGTGCAGATATTACTCCTACCGTAATGCCTCCGTTTAAGGTACCAAATAGCGTAGCTATTACTGGGACTGCTATAGTACCAGCAAACTTGAGTACGAACCTAATAGACAACGGAATTAGTGATGGTTTTGTCAATGCTATCGCAAATACTAGCAACTCTATCTGGACTGAGCGTGACTATAACAAAATCAATACATTACCACCAAGAGATGGAATTACATCCGAGCAAATACAAAGGGATTTGTCATCCCAAAAGCTACAAAGTTATTATCTAGATATAGACTTTTCACAAGTTAGAGCAGCAAATGATGGAAATAGTACTGTTCGTTTATGGAGAACTGCAGATATGCTAGGCAGTGGTTCAGGTGAGGTGTTTTTGAGTCACAGCATCGATCCTTATGGATTGTTGGATTGTGAAATTCCACAATCGTTTGTTACAACACCGGTAGCGCAAGCAGGAATGGGTTATTCAGCCGCTATAGTTACAAACGCTTACAAATATACTCAAACAATTCCAGATGCACTAGACACATTATATAAAAACGTTGGGGCATATATTAAAGATGGTAATTTAAGAGGCAACACATACTATACATCTACTGTAAATGAAATATTTAAACCAATAGAAGATGAGTTATCAAAAATCTCCGGAATTGTTAATATAACAGCTTTAAGAGCATTTTCAGCTTCTTTAAGTGCATTTGCCTACAATCCAAAACTACCACAACCACAAAATAAAACTTTTAAATACATAAAAGCTACTTGGTCAATTGACGCAACAAATCCAGAATTTGATCGTAGAGTTTTATTTCAGGAGATTACAGGCAGTATTTCAAGACCACCACAATTATATGGCTTTAGATCTACTCAAAAATCATGGGAAAGACCATCTTTAGTTGGTGTAGAATCAGTTGACCCTGCAACGTATAATGATGGCTTTGTTACTCCGACATTTGGTATAGATAAATTTGAAAACGAGTATTCAATATACTATGGCGGTATTCAAGATACGGTAGCTGGAACCTATAAGTCCATAATACCAACTGGTTCAAACCCATAATTATTATTTAGCGATATTTAATTATAGATGATGCGTAATATACGAATAGGAACATATGGTGAAGAAAATGCTATAAGAGCGGGTGGCTTTTCGCTAATGCCAACAAACCCAAGTCCTCCATATATTATATCACAACTAACACAAAACTTTCAACAAAATACGTGGATAGAAAATGTAGTTGATTATGTTCCAAAACTACAACAAATTGAGATCCAATACGATACAGTTAGTATGCTGCTAGGCACTGAGTTTAGTATTGCTGTACTAGCAACCGATCCATCTAACGTAAACAATCCTTCAGATCCATACCAATTATCATATCGTTGGAAAAAGAACGATAGCCAAATATATCAATTAAATTCACTAAATGGTGGAATTGGTGTTTCGGCTTTATTGATTGACTCTACTTCATCTGTCCCAAGTGTTTCCGGTGAGTATATTTGTGAAGTGTCAAATACATATGGTTCAATTGAAACACAACCAATTACTATCAATGTGCATGATCCATATAAGCACCCAAAATTGTATAAAAATTTAATACTTAATGGAGATGCAGAAGGAGGTCTTAGTGGGTGGCAAAGCGCGCCAGAAATTGGTACAACACCGTTTTTAAATGATGTTTCAATTACTAAAAATTTTGGTAGTTTTAGATTAAGTGGGTTTATAACTTTTAAAGAGGATGAAGGTGATACAGATAAAATGGTACAGAATTTTAGATTTAGTACAGCTTCTCATTATGGGTCTTTTTTTAATTTTTTTAATAAGCGACTAAACGCAGATCCTACCTTCAAAGATATTAATATTATATCAAAGCCTGAGACAGTATTGAGTGAGGATGAAATATGGATGACTAGCAATATACCACAAATAGTTTTAAATGAGGATTATAATAAAAGCCAATATGCAGGATTTTTTCCAGGATTAGCTTGGATGGATCAATATAATAAAAATGGTAAAGTAGTCGGTTTGTATGGGGATTCAAAAGGACATGCAATGTTATATTTTTCACGAAATAAAATAAAATTTACAAAATTTGGCGGTACTAAGACAGTAGCAATGAGTCAAACTATCGATGTTTCAGACGCAGCTGATTTTATTGATGGGTCTGTATATGGAGTAAAATATACAACATCTCAATTTTTTGCATACGTTGGTGCTGGTATAACTGACTATAAGATTAGAGTACAAACTAACGATGGTGAAAAAACTTTTAATTATTATATAGGTGATTCTGAGCAGGTTTATGATAAGATAATGAAGGATGATCACTGGCCATCTAAAAAAAATCCAAACTTTCCAGATGCGTTTGGAACAGGTGCTAACAAATACAGAGTATTACCAAATACAGCTATCGAAATTATACCAATTGTTAATGATAGGACAACTATTACGTTAAACTATATTGATGATGTTGGTAGAGTCTTAAAAACAGAGATAATAAATGGTCCGGATGCTAGTGATGTTTGGGCAATTAAAGAGAAGGTGTTTTTTCCAATAACTCTTTATTCAATATTTGAGTTTTTAATACCGGCAACGAGTGGTAATGATATAACTGTGTTTGGACAAAAATACACAAACACAAAAGCTTTACAAGGATTCTTTGGTGAAACCTCACTATTATCAAAAAGGGTTGAAAATAGCACAACAGTTGATGCAATAGTAAACTCCCAGATAACGGATAAAGCAGCAAAATTCCTTATAAACAAGTACAACTTTGCTGCATACGAAGCTGCATATCCAGGAAACCTTTGGTGGATGGATGAAAAGAAAAAATATAAAGCATTAAATGATCATGGAGCAGCTGCAATGTTTGGAGTGGGTAAAAACATTATAGTACCTACAAAAACAAGATCAGTAAACGTTGTGGTAGAATTTAATCATAATTCAGAAGCACTTAATGATCCAAATCCAGAGTTAAAGGGATGGTCGTTTCAGGAAATCTATTCTGATGAGTATGGAAATATTACCAATGTCAGTAAACGTTTGGTTGAATATGGAGTTCCTCGTTGTGGTATAACTAAAATGAAATTTTTACTAGCAGTTAATGATATTGATATAAACGATAAGTTTGCTAGTTTTACAATGCCACCAACATCAGCTACCGTATTAGGCATGCAAAAAGCTAGATACACAAGACCAGATGAATTTAATACAGCTGATGCTACAGACTTTCAATACAAGCTAGTTATGCCAGAAGTAATGCCAGAACCACCTAAAACAGATGATTTATTTATAATGTCCGCTAATCTAAACTCATACATACAAAGGTTGAGTGAGATAGAGCAAGCGCAAAAAGAACTAGAAATAGATATTATGTCAGATGTGGAGGATTCTGAAGTATCTTTATCAGATGATATAAAAAATGTAGAGGATGCAGCTGAAGCAAATGGAGATTTTGATGATGCAAATCAAATACGACCATGGTCAGATGGTCAATAAACTAGATTGATCATATTTATATTAAAATAAGTGGCTAATCTAAGAATTGTAGACTTGAGAGCGTTGGATATATCAGCTGAACAACAGTTGACACGACCACAATCCGTATCACCAGCTGTGGTAATAGACAGAACAGCTTTATCTAGAACAGTAATTTATGATGAGTTGGATTTACAACAAAGTTCAGTACGGAGAGAAACTTCAACACAGACAGCACAAAACCCAATCCAACAGGAGTTAAGAGTAAAACCTTTTGCCTCATACCAAAGCTCCATCAGCAATTATCCAAACGACGTAGTTAGGTTAGATATATACAATGCAGTTGATCAATATCTAGAAACTGATTATAGAGTCGCTTCCTTTACAAAAAATGGAATGGAGGTTACCTTAGATCCAGAAACGGATTTAAGTAACTTAAACTATATATCAGGTCGTTATAGAGTAGATTATAAGTTTCATAGAAATATTTTAGGGTCTGGTGACGGTCATAAGTTACAAGTACAAGAAATTAGCGCAGATGGTTTAGAGGTGCGAGTAATTCCGGTCTTATCGTCAACAATAACTAATGTTGATTTTATAAGTTTTTTTGAGAGTGCTTTATTCACTATACCAAAAGCTCAAGTCTTACCAAATTTAAACTTATTCAAAGATGCAAACACATCAGTTCGTGTGTTTGATTATGTGCAGGATAAGTTTACTTTTTCGCTTACACCTTATAGCATTATCTTTAAGCTAAGTTCACCAATACCAAGTGATATTATTATTGGAGACTTTATATGGATAGCTCAGCAAGTTAGTGAAAACTTTTCTGATAATATTACAATCGTACCTCCAAAAGTACGTTCAACAAAAATCAAAATTGCTGGACCTAATTGGGATGTAATAAACAAAGATACAACTAGTACATCAACTCAATACAAAGATTGGGATGACTTACTTACGACAAACACACAAACATCAAATAATATTGTTAATAGCTTACTAAGCAGTTCAGCATTAGAAGGTATACAACTCAATATAGATTATCGAAACTTTGAAAATCATATACAATTTGGATCAGCGACAGAACGTCTGCTGAACTTCAAATATAAAATGCAGTTGGTTGAATCTTATGATGCAAGAATAAATGCGCTTACTACTGATCTTAACGGATTGCCAAGTAGTAGTGTTTCAAGTAGTTTGTATTTTCAGAGTAATGTACAAGATTCAAGAAATAAAAAAACAGCTTTATTAGGTTCTTTTGATGGTTATGAAAAATATTTGTATTATGAATCTTCTAGCTACCAAACAAGTAGTTATGGTGAATTCTACCCATCAACATGGCCAAAAAGCAACTCATCAAAACCATACACAAACTACGCAGTTAACTCAACTCAAGTAGAAGATTGGTTTGATGGCATTTATTCCTCAGCTAGTTTATTTGATCAAAATAACGATAAAGCCTTATATAAATTAGTTCCTGCACATATCCTAGAAGATAGCGCAAACGAAGAGTATACGCTATTCTCTCATATGATTGGTCATTATTATGACTTAATGTATAGCTATATTAAGCAAATGACTAAGACCTATAATAGAGACGAGTCTTTGTTAGAGGGTTTCAGTAAGGAGTTAGTTTATCATGTGTCTAAAAATTTAGGTGTTGATTTTGAAAATGGAAATAATTTAGAAGAGTTATGGAGTTATGCTTTAGGTGCAGATGCATCTGGATCTCTTTCATCGACTTACGGAATAAGCAATGAAGATAAGACAAAAGAAGTTTGGAAGCGTATTGTTAACAACTTACCATACCTACTAAAAACAAGGGGTACTGAGAGAGGTGTTAGAGCGTTAATTAACTGTTTTGGTATTCCGCAAACTATACTAAGAATTAGAGAGTACGGTGGCGCTGAACCAGATTTTGATACAAAAACGGATTTACAATATGAGCGATTCAACTACTCGACCGTAGTAGGTTACAACGGAAGAACAACAGGAACCAATGCTGCACAATCAATAAACATACCCTTTCAAGCATTGGCAAACTATAATAGTTTAAGACCAATGACTATCGAGGTTCGAGCTAAAATGGCAAAAAACCAAACTAAAGAGCAAAGGTTGTTAGAGACTGGAGGACCAACTAGTCAATGGTTAATAAAAGCTTTTAAAAGTGGTAGTGGTGATTATTTAGGATTCTTTCTGAGTGGTAGTGCTGGTTATGCAACCTCAAGTGTTAGTTGTTCTATATATGATGGCGCATGGCATCATATAGCTTTGCGTAGAGAAGTTCTCACAGACTTATCAGGCTCAGACCAAACTTACACATTAATAGTTAAAAAAACAAACTATCAAAAGGTAGTAGGAACTTATACATCTTCTTTGTTCATAAACGGAACAACTAGTGCATCATATAATAAAAGTTTTGTAACAGCCTCAATATCTAGAATATGGCTACCAGCTTCGCTCGATATAACATCGCCATCAGCTGCAACTTCACAATCAATGACTGTGTGGTCAGGTAGTGTTCAAGAGTTTAGATACTGGTCAACCCCCTTACAAGATAGTATATTAGATAATCACGCACTAACTCCTACAAGTTTTCAAGGAAATTTAGTAGACACGCACACAGGTAGTACATCTAGCTTTTATACGTTAGCTTATCGATTACCATTAGGATCAGATAACAACAGAAAAAGCCTCGTAGAGTTTAGTGGCAACTTAAATACATACTTATCATCATCACATCCTAACCAAACAAAACAATTAACAGGCACTCTAGCATCTTTTTATTTTAGCTCTGGCTCTCCTTCACCTAGAAACTACCTACCAGAAACAGAGATACATTCCCTTGAATGGCCTGATTTAGGAGGTAATAGGAGTATTGGTAATAAGATTAGAATTGATAATACTTTTTTAGCAGGTGAAAATAATCAGCTATATAGAAATACTAGTGTTTTAAGAGCCTCTTCAGATAATCAACCAATTGATAGTTCTCGATTAGGCATATACCTATCGCCAACAAATGAAACAAATCAAGACATTGCAGAGCAGTTTGGTGGTCTAAGTATCGATGATTTTATTGGAAACCCTTCTAACTTAGATGATGATAGTTACCCAGATTTAGAACTTTTACAAAGAGAGTATTTTAAAAAATATAGTAGAAAAGGAGCAGTTCAAAACTACATAAAGTTGCTTAGATACTATGATGCTGCTTTATTTAAAATGATCAAGCGTTTTGTTCCATATAGAGCAAATACACAAGTTGGTTTAGTAATAGAACCACACCTTTTGCATAGAAGTAAAGTATCAACAAAAGCACCTACTTTTGAAGATTTAACCTACACTGGTTCGCTTGATATGGGACCAGAGACTTTTATTAATGTAGGTGGGTTTGTTCAAGATGGTGATGGTGAACCATTCCGTAATATGGAAGGTTATGTTCAAGAGGGTAAAATTGGTGGGGATGAGAGTTACTATATTAATATAAGTGGTGAAGCTGAACAAGTGCTTCAATTAACAGATGTTGATGGAATTGACTTGTTACCAGTACTGGATGATGTGAAATATGATATGGTTGTTATTGATGGAACGTCAGTACCAACTAAACCAAGTTTAACTGGAGATACTAATACTACGCTTAAATACTATCAAGATTATAGTAATGGTACTTTGTTATCACACTCAAAATCGGAAGGAATAAATGGCACTGTGGATTTAGCATTAACCGCTTATGGAAGAGATACTAGAGTGCAAGGTTCACAATATATATTCATGTCTTACATGCAGAGTGGTAGTGGTGCAACAATATCGGCTCCATACTTGTTTACTAGTAGTAGATATGATTACCACGAATGTTTACCACCAGTAATTCAAACAAGTAGGTATAGTGAAATATCAAACGTAAGTGCAAACATTTATGATATGGATATTTATGGTGGTAGAGCCTTCACTGATGAAACAGCTTGGGGTTTTGGTGCAACATCTAACACAACAACACTCTATACGTCGTCTGAAGCATTACAAACAAATAACTGGACAGTTAACTATGGTTTAGATATCGTATCACTCTACATCGGAACAACTTTACAATCTACACCACTAAACACACAAGCTTACTGGTTCCTTCGAAGTAATTCTGTAGCTGCAAATGACTGGGGTCTAGGATTTGGTACCACTATACAATCACAATACACAGCATCTATAAGAGTACCAGCATTCTTTTACAAAGCTGACGATCCAAGTACTTGGAATTACTTATACGAAGTAACAATAGCAGTTAATGAAGATGTTTCGTATCCAAATATATTAGAATTACATTATGGAGATCTTGATTGTGGAGTAACTTCATCTATTACACCAACAACTACGCTAACAACTAACACTTTTATTACTAAAGCTACTGGCACTTGGTTGGGATTGAGGTTATATGCAAATACTAATGGTTATCCTCAAACTAATACCTATATACCAAAATTACAAGTAAAATGTTTAAATTATCGAGCAGATGTACAAGATTTTCATTTACGAGATAGTTATGGTATGAGGAATGCTCGATACGATGGTTGCAAGCTAACTTCGACTGATTGGAATATTGATAGTCCAGATACTACAGATGGAGGTCCAGTGGTAACAGTCACAGTAGGAGGTGGAAAACAGCTATCTGTTGAACCAAGTGTAAGAGGTACTTTCAGAACAATATAGGATTTATAAAACCTAGCATATTTATATAAAATAACTAACAATAAAAACTAAACAAATTGGGATACTTAGATAATTCAACCGTCACAGTAGATGCGATCTTAACAAATAAGGGTCGTGAAATACTAGCATCAGGTGGAAGACTGAACATTACAAAATTTGCGTTATCAGATGATGAGATTGATTATGATCTTTGGAATCCGCAACACACATTAGGAACAAATTATTATGGAGCTGTAATTGAAAACATGCCTATAATAGAAGCGTTACCAGACGAAACTCAAATGCTACGCTACAAACTAGTAACATTACCAAAAGATGTTATAGGTATTCCTGTTATTAGTGTAACACCAGCATCAATTAGCTTTACGTCACTTAAACAGGAACTAACAGTAACTCCGAGTACGTTAAACTTAGCAGGAGGAAATAGTGCATTAGGATATACAGCAATCTTATCAGACGATACTGTGGCTACTCTAGAAGTTGCTCCAGATGGTGGTATTATGAGTACATCTCCAGTTAGTGGACGAAATGCAATAGGTGATGTACAATCGACTAATCAATTAATTGCAGCAGAAGCAAATGCAACTGGTGTAACTAGCTTCTTAGATGATGAAGTTACAAGCGTAACAACAGCTGGTAAAACAATTATTAGAACTGGTACTAAGTTTATTATTAGACCAAAATTACAAGCAAATACAACAACAATTCAGCGTGCATTGTTAACAATTATCGGAAATGAGACTGGTGGATTTAAGACAATCTCTGTAACTGTAGATCCAAGCGGATTTGCTACACAAGACATTGGATCAGGTTTAGTTAACCAAACTCAATAAATAGAATAAAATGGCAGAAATATATAAACTTTTTACGCAAGACGACATTGTACCTGGAGATATCCAAACAGTCTCTCAACCAATTTGGTCTGAAAACATGAATCCTTACTCCCAGTCGTTTACTTCTGGGATTGGCTTCTTTACATCGTCAACTCAACTATCACAATCAGGTGATTACTACGTTAATGTATATCATAGAGATCCAGAAACTTCAGTAAATGCAGCTATACAGTTTGCAGTTGCTTATGGCAATATTAATGGTAGTGGATCAAAAGGTGATCCAAACTTAGCAAGTGGCACTGGTATTAATGATACTCCTTCAAGAGCTATCTACTCACAATACCGTAATATGCTACTACCTCCAACAGACACTAAGTTTACCACTACAACAAGTGGTACATCTGTTGATGCAAATGAAATTGTTGTTATCAATATTGCTAGAGCTCGTTTCCGTCAAAAAGTAGATCCAGGAAACTGGGAATTAAGACTTGGTTCTGGATCATCTGCAGAGCAAGCTGCAAACAGAATGACTGGATCGTATCTATCATTTATTGATGGAAGTGGTGCAGGTGAAAGTGCAACAGTAAATGCAGCTGGTCGTGTGTTTGGTATTTATAGTGGATCAGGTGGTGTAACAGCATCTAGTCTTCAATATGGTTTATTTTATCCGGATCAAGGAGTATTATTATTTGATGCAGGTAAGTTGAGAGCAGGTGGTGCAACTGGATGTGGAATGCCATTCAATTCAGCTTCAGCAATTCAAGCTCGTAATCACGTAACAATGTCAGCTCGTATTTCAGCATCTAGTTATTTCATGGCTAGAAGTGAAGAAAAAGTAACATCAACTCATTACTTTGTTCGTATAACAAACAAACAATTTAACTTTTCAAATAATCCAACTTTTGTAACTGGTAGTACTGGTACATTAGCTTACTCCAGCATGCTACGTAATCCTAGTGTTTACATTACCACAATTGGTATGTATGACGGTAGAAACCGTCTAGTAGCAGTTGCTAAGTTAAGTAAACCATTATTGAAATCTTTCAATCGTGAGGCACTTGTGAAAGTGAAACTTGACTATTAGAAATTATTAAAAATATAACCTCCCTCTGGATAGTATCCTTAGGCCTGAAACCCCCCTTTAAGAGGAGGGTTTCTTCTTTTCAATATATTTATACTAAATGGCAGGAATATTTAAAAGTTTGGATAAGTCGGATGTGCGAATAACACCATTCCGTGCACACAAGTTATGGTCTGATACTATTGTAAACAATCTTAGCGGATCAATATACACAATATACAAAGCAAATTACAATCCAATCCCTAGTCACCTAGATATAAATCCATTACGAGATGTGTTTGATCAGGGTAATCCACACTACCAATACACAGAACCAACCACAGCTAATGGAAAGTTTCAAAGAGTTGTTCATAGATCAATCGATCATTTATATTATCGTGATTTTTTAACAAACAATAAAGCCTCTTTTGGTAGTGGTAACATAAATAGACAAACGAGGTTTTTAGAAGATCAAGCTCTAGTAATTAGTATGCCACAATCTAAATTTGGAGAAGCAATTCTTCCAGGTTCTGTGAAAGTTGTGGTGGATTATGCTATTAATGATCCACTGAATCCAGGTAATTCACTAACTGGATCATATAATCTTGTAGACGATTCTTATGGTAATTTGATTGTATCGGGAACCTATTATGGTCCGGTAGGTTATGGTATTACAACAACAGGTTCAGTAACAAAAGCAGTGGCAGGTGAATGGCCTTTAGAAGATTTATATAAGTATGTTAATATTGGAGCAACTTCTTTTACAAGTAGCTTTAATAAAGGTACTTGGTGTATGGAATCTATATATAATAATGTTTCTATAGGTTATTTAACTAGCTCTACTTACCCATCTAGTAGTGATATGCTTGGAGCTGTAATGACTTTTACTAGTAGCTTAAGTTCTAGTATTGTAATTAAACCAAACGTATCAACAGACTATGCTCAAAAATATAATTTTGAAAATGGTGATTTTAGTATTAGTATGATGGTTAGACCAACAAGCTACGCTACACATCCCTCAGGATCAATATTAATATCAAAACAAGGACCAGTTGAACAATTAAGAGTTGACGAAAATGGTAACATATACTCACAAACAATTCCAAATAAATCACCATACAGATTATCATTAAAGCAGGGTGACAACATTCTTTTATTTGAGAAAGATGGTGGAAATAATAATAAATTTCAACTACAAAGTCCAGTTCCTTTAGATATTGATAATTTGTATCATGTGGTAATAAAGAAATCAGGCTCTGTAGTGGAGATGATTGTGTCAGACGATTTAACGTTCTATGATTCGATATCTGGAACAATTGCATTAGACGAAAAGGATTGCTCTAACTTATCAAATATCTATATTGGAAACTCCTATAAAGGAGATCAAGGATTTGATGGTGTTATTGATAATGTAAAAATTTATAGACAAGCATTATCAATAGAAATCACTGCATACGATAGTGATGTAAGAAACCTATACGTAACACAAGGTGTAGGAAATACATATATGGGTAATGTCTTCTATAATCATGGAATGATTGTATTAACAGCTGTACCTACAAGATTTTTCGACATAACATCAGTAGAATGTAGAGGAACGCACACAATATACGAAAATGAGATATCCTGCACAATTAATCCAGGAGACTTTCAAATGAGTAATAATCCATCATTGCAGAGATATGATTCGGTAAGAGGCGATTACGTATTCCAATCTTACGTTTCGAGTTCAGATTTTAAACCATACGTTACGACAGTAGGTTTATATGATGATAGTGGAAACTTATTAGTTGTAGGAAAATTATCACAACCAATACAAACACCAAACAATACAGATACGACCTTCATTGTGCGTTATGATAAATAAAACAAGTTATGGCAAAAAAGAAATACACAAAACGTGAAGCTGCTACTAAACATGGTTATAGAAGTGGCTTAGAGTTGGATTTAGATGAAAGTTTAAAGCAAGTAGGTATTGATGGTCAGTACGAGCAACATAAAATCAAATACATTATTCCAGCTACTAACCACATATACACTCCCGACTTTAAACTTCCTAATGGAATTTTTGTAGAAACTAAGGGAAGATTCTTGCTAGATGATAGAAAAAAGCATATATTAATAAAAGAGCAGCATCCAGAGTTGGATATACGTTTTGTATTTCAAAACTCAAAAGGTAAGATTCGTAAAGGATCAAAGACATCGTATGCAGACTGGTGTATTAAGTATGGGTTTCAATACGCAGATAAGACTGTTCCAGCAGACTGGTTAAAATAATATCAATTCCTTTGTTTATTGAAATAAATATTGTATATTTACAATATGACTATCAATTTGTTACATGCAAAGCATATCATCGATGAGCATTTAGGCTCTAGTATTAATCATAGAAAAGAGGGTGAAGTAAGTTATTATTGCCCTTTCTGTAATCACTATAAACCAAAGCTACAAGTCAATTTAACCACACAAAAGTGGCATTGCTGGGTATGTGACAATAAAGGTCAAACAATTGGTTCACTCTTAAAAAAGAGCAATGCTCCATATCAATCCTTTGTAAAAATTAAAGAGATTTATGGTGAGTCTAGATTTACAAATAGAAACGATTTTGCAAGAGAAGTTGTAGGATTACCTGAACATTACAAACCACTACACATAACACAAAGCTCACCAGATTATAAAAATGCTTTACATTATGCATTGAGTGTTAGAAAATTAACTCCAATGGATATATTGAGATATCAAGTTGGTTATTGCGAAGAAGGTCCTTATGCAGGAATGCTTATTATTCCTAGCTTTAATGAAGCAAATATGATTAACTATTATGTTGGTAGAAGTTACTATGCTAATGCGACAATAACACACAAGAATCCACCAGTATCTAAGGATATTATTGGATTTGAAAATCAAGTTAATTGGAAGGAGCCTGTTGTCATTGTAGAAGGTGCTTTTGATGCGATATCTACAAAAAGAAATGCTATACCGTTGTTTGGTAAGAAAATGTTGTGTAACTTAAGAAGTAAGATACTAACAGAGAAAGTCGAAAAATTGTATTTAGCCTTAGATAAGGATGCTTTTAAAGATAGTATAAAAGAAGTAGAATATTTTTTAAATAACGGAATTGATATTTATATGCTACACTTTCCAGGAAAAGATCCAAATGAAATTGGATATACATCTATGGTTGAAGCTATTAATACAGCCAAGAAAGTAGACTTCTTTGATTTAATAAAATATAAAATGTCGTTATGATAAATAAAATTAAAAGTAAAATTACAAAAGTGGATCACATTTTGCATATTGCAGATGTGCATCTTCGTAATTGGAAAAGACACAAAGAGTTTAAGGAAGTGTTTAAAAAGCTATACACAGCTGTGGATAACCTTCCAGAAAACTCTATTGTAACTGTTGGTGGTGATATTGTGCATGCTAAGACTGATATGAGTCCTGAGTTAATTACTATGGTTTCTTGTCTATTTAATGAGTTAGCAGATAGAAGACCAACAATAGTTATTACTGGTAATCATGATGCAAATTTAAACAATAATGATCGTTTAGATGCATTAACACCAATCATTGAAGCAAATAACCATCCCAACTTATATTATTTACGTAATTCAGGTTTATACGAAATTGGAGATGTAGTTATTAGTGTAATGTCTTTGTTAGATAAGAAAGAAGATTATGTTACTTTCAACAAAATTCCAGAAGGAAAAAATTATAAACACACAATTGCAATGTTTCATGGTACTATTGCAAATAGTCAAGTTGATAGTGGATTAATGTTGTCTCATGGATTAGAATGGGATACATTTGCAGGATACGACTTAGTATTGTTAGGAGATATACATAAGCGTCAAGTATTATCAAAAAGTGAACCAATCATATTCTATCCAGGATCATTAGTGCAACAAAACTTTGGTGAGTCTTTCGAAGGTCATGGGTATGCATTAGTTGACTTGACACTCGATACGGAAATTAAGTATGAGTTTCATGACATACCAAATGATCATGGATACTATACTTTAGATGTTAGTGATGGTGTACTTCCTGACAATTTACCAATAACATCAAAGACAAACGTAAGACTTCGAGTTAAAAACACATCACCAGCTGAGTTAAAAAGAATTTTAGCAACGATTAGAAAAGAATATCGTAATAGCGATGTTCTAGTGCAGAAATTAGACAATAAAGGGTCTTCATTAAATGATAGTCAGTTATTTGGAGAATCGCTACATCAAGGTGATATTAGAAATGTTCAGTATCAAAATCAATTAATAACTGAATACTTATCAGCTCAAGGTATCGATGATGAATCATTACAATCAGTACTAAAAATTAATACAACCTTTAATCAAGCAGTACCTCAAGGCGAGACAGTTCGTAACGTAGTTTGGAAACCAAAAAAGTTTGAGTTTAGTAATATGTTTTCTTATGGTGAAGATAATGTTGTAAGCTTTGATAAGCTAGATGGAACGTGTGGTTTATTTGCACCTAATCACGCTGGTAAATCAGCTGTATTAGATGCATTATGTTTCTGTTTGTTTGATCATTCTTTTAGAGCTAGTAAAGCAGAGCAAGTCTTGAATAGAAAGAAGGATGACTTCTATTGTAAATTTAATTTCGAATTAGGTGGATTAGATTATTTTATCGAGAAAAAAGCATACAAATACAAAAGTGGTCCATTAAAAGGAAAGTTGAGAGTTGATATTAATTTTAGCTATGTTAATGCAGAAGGTGAGACTATTTCATTAAATGGTGAGCAAAGACGTGATACAGATAAAATTATACAATCTTATGTTGGAACGTTTGATGACTTCATTCTAACAGCATTATCACTACAGCAAAACAACTCTAACTTTATAGACAAAACACAAGGCGAGAGAAAAGATTTACTAGCAAACTTTTTAGATTTAAAAATATTTGATACCTTATATGAGTTGGCTAATAAAGAGAATAGAGTAGCTACTGTTGTACTTGAGGAGTATCAAAAGCAAGATTTTGAAACAAAGCTTGGAGATGCAGAGCGATCTAAAGAACTTAATGAGATTAAGCATCAAAAGGCTGAAGCTGATGTAGAGCAAGCTGAGATTGAGTATCAAGCTTTAACTGATAAATTACTCGATTTAAACAAGCAATTACAGCCTTGTACTGCTGATGGATTAGATATTGGAAAACTAGAAAAAAATCTAGAAATAGCCAATAAAAACCTATTAGTTTTAGGTGACTCTTATTCAGATGCTGAGTATAAGTTAGAAGGTGATCGGGTGTTTTTTAGTGAAATTACACAAGAGTTAGATAGATATAAAGCCTCCTTTGATGTTGAGTTATATAAAACTTATGCAGCCAAGTTGCAAGAGAAAACTGAGTTAGATGTTACTTTGGGTAGTCTAAAGTTAACGATATCAAATAAGCTATCTAAGCTTGAAAAACTCAAGCAACATGAGTATGATCCAAATTGTAAGTATTGTACGTCAAATGTCTTTGTTAAGGATGCAACCGATACAAAAGCTCAACTAGAAAGTGATAAGCAAACCGTACATGACTTCCTACAGAAACTAAAAAATGTTACAGATTTCATTGAAAACAACAAGTCAATTCAAGAAGAGGCTGATAAGATTCAAAATCTAGTCAAAAAGTTTAATGAAGCAAAGGCAAGTGTAGAACGATGGGAAAACTTATACAATCACTGCATTAAAGATATCGATCTAGAAAAGCAAAAGATAGCTAAAATCGAGAGTGATATTGCAACTTATAAAGATAATGTTTTAATTCTAGAAAATAATAAAAAAATCAATCTAGAAATAAAAGATGTGCAAGGTGTGGTAAGTCTTAAAAAGATTGAGCTATCTAAATTAAACAACGTTGCAAAGGATTATCATGCTAAAATTAAGGTATCTGAGCAGACTATTGTGGAGTGTGATAGATCAATTAAGCACATGCAAGAGTTGGCTGATAAGCAAGTAGCTTACGATTTGTATTGTAAGGCTGTGTGTAAGGATGGTATTCCATACATCTTAATTAGTAAGGCTGTTCCATACATCCAGCACTATGTTAATAATATACTTAATCAAGTAATTGATTTTACAGTTGAGATGGAGACTGATGGTAAAAACATAAACGTGTTTATATGTTACGATGATAACAAATGGCCATTAGAACTGAGTTCAGGTATGGAGAGATTCATGTCTTCCTTAGCAATCCGAATTGCATTAATTAAAATTACAAACCTACCAAAACCAGACTTCATTGCAATTGATGAGGGGCTTGGTGTATTGGATAGTAGCAACTTAAACTCAATGCATACCTTATTTACTTATATGAAGGATATATTCCGTTTCAGTTTAGTAATTTCCCACATCGATGTTATACGAGATATGGTTGATAACATTATTACAATAGATCGTAAAGATGATTTAAGTCACATAAATTGTTAGGAGATATTTATAGTAAATGTCCATCTTATCAACATATAAAATTCCACAACCAAGAGGCTACTCAGAAAGAAACTACTACATTGAAGACACATCAGAAGCTTCACCAGAGTATTTTAATATAGAGTTTTTCCCTATGGTTGTAGGAGGTGGTAGACATATCATTAAGCTAAAGGGTAATGGATTAAATTTACGTCAAAACAAATCCATTGATGTGGAAATTATTGATGCAGAAGGTCAGAGAATCTTTTGTGAAGTTGTTAACTATTCTGATAGATTTAACAATTATTATATATCTATCGATATATATGATATCACTGCTCAAGGAATTGCGACAGCCTACTTTGTAGGAGAGGCTTTATTAGATTTGAATGGTAATCCAATTCCATCACAATACCGTGATGATTACAACATAAGATGGGTAAAACAGTTTAATGTACTACCTTTCGAAAGAAATAATGCTGATTTAATTTTTGATCAACCACCAATAGTATCTGTAGCTCAAACTATTACACCAGCAACACAGTTGACAAACTCAACGTCAAGTGCATATAATTACGTATACGTAACATCTAGTGTTAATTTACTTAATATAATCACTTCTGATTTCCAAGGATATGATAGAGATTTTGCATCTAGTGTTGATATACTAGATCCAGTACTCAAAGATATTATGGTTAATCCTCTTGGAAAGCCAATGACTATGAATAGCGTACCAACGA
>Ga0181356_1000131_pt1 | contig 30290 bp, 22 predicted proteins | sample Fa13VDMM110SN_FD_130104 | JGI IMG/M metagenome (GOLD analysis project Ga0181356, IMG submission 130104) | Freshwater viral communities from Lake Michigan, USA - Fa13.VD.MM110.S.N | ecosystem: Environmental > Aquatic > Freshwater > Lake | place: USA: Michigan | collected 2013-09-24 | reverse complement strand
ACTTGATCTTCACTATGCTGTGCGATCAACAATGCCTTTTCTTCCTTTACTAAGAATGGTCTGAATTTAACATTCTCTTGAGTTGAAGGGATTGTTACGTTATACGTAGGGGTTGTGTTAAATGGTAAAGCCATATTATGATTCTCCTTTGTTCATAGTTTGTATCATTTTCGCTAACTCACTGGTGCTACCTACAAAGATAGCGTTGTTTGTAATCTTGGATCCTTCTTTATTTTTAGGCGCATCCAATTTGGCTTTTTGTTGATGTAAGTCCATGAGTTGTTGGTTTACATCAGCCAATTGTTTCATCAAATTACCCACAACTTCAAAAGCACGTGGGTGTTCAGATTGTTTGGCAACTTCCAGCGCATGCATCAAAGCATTCTGACCAGTTGTTAATAATTCACGAAGGTTGTTACGAGTATCTTCGTAATCGTTTTCAATTTTTGTTTCTGCAGAAAGGATTATTTCACCAGTAACTGAATCAATAACTTCACCTTCACTGGAAGTCTTTGTTATGACTGGTGTGTCAAAGACTTCGGATAATCTATCATCAATTTTCATTATAGTTCACCACGCTCCATTAAAATCTTTTTGTTAGCCTGATGTTCTGCTTGAGTTAACTCTTTGTTCTCACCTTTATACGGAACTGCGTAATTATTTTTTATTAACCAGTCATTTACTTTTGTTCCATCTTCCAAAAGAAACACACCAAGAATTCTACCAAACTTGTCATCATTATTATCAGATTTTTGAGTTTCAATAATCTGCCATGAACCAACAGGAAGTTTTTCTCCCAGTTTCTTTTTAGATAAAAGACCTCTTGGTTTTTCTTCTTTATTTGTAGTTCTAGATTCAGGTGTATCAATTCCAGCCATGCGCACACGTTGGTTTGCTAATACAATATTGAAACCTAAGTCTAAATCAATATCAACAGTATCACCGTCAAGAACTTTATTAATTTTACATTTATATTGATACATTAATCGTTCCTTGTATTTCTTACTGGAGGATCATTAGGATCTAACGCAAAACTTACTGGTGTAGGTGCAACCATCATTGGCTTTAGCGAACTAAACGCAGTAGGTGCTGGTGTAGGAATAGGTGATGGTGTAATTAGACCACCATTATTTGCGCCATTTAGTTTTTCCTGTGTGCGACCGAATGCTGCGATACCTAGAACTGCACCCATGGCGATATGGAATAGACCAGCACCTTGCAGTGATAGTGGACTCCACTGAGTGATTGGGGTATGAGTTGCTGTTTGTAACAAACTCCACAGGATTGGGAATATAATCATATCCATGGTACAAACTAGCATGTACATCCAACCCATCATTGGACGCCACTTACTGTTCATCCAATCTTCTTTCTTTAGTTCGCTTTCGTCTTTTACTTCTTCTGCCATGTTACTTCCTTAGTAATCAAATGTTATTCTACCATTTTTATCTACGTAGGTATTCACGCCACCATAAGCAGCTGGTGATGTATTTGGTGCTCGTACGAGATCTAGTTTCTGAGACATTACAGTTGGTGTAGGTTCTGCTCTATTTAATGTTTCTGAACGCCAATATTTATATGCAAAACTAACACTCAGCTTCATTACGTCTTTCTGATCATATCCCATTTGAACTGCACTAACAGTTTTTGGATAAACTTCATAAAGACCAACTATATACTTTGGTCGATTAGTTAAATCTTCAACGAAAATCTTAACTACGTCAGCAGTATAGTTATTGTAGTAATTAAAATTTCTTGTATTAATGTTATGAACACTTAGAATCCACTCATCAAATATACCTTTAATTACCATATTTCCGTCAACATAAAAACTTAATGTGATTGGATCATAATTCATTTCATACGGCATTTCTCTAACTTCACCGAATGTTCTAATTGGTGTTGTATTTACGTTTAATCCAGGTAACTGTATTGCTTCACAAAACAATAGCATCTTTCTATACTGATTTTGTGAGTATGTTGTTCCTGGAGTAGTCAACTGAACCGTATAACGATTTGATCTTGCTAAACCAGATTCACCGATCTGTGATACAAAATTTGATATTTTCATATGCTAGCCTGAGAGTCTTTCCATACATTTTCTTTTGATGCCTTTGAGAATCTTTCTACTGGCAATAGCATGGCAGTTGCCCAATCACTTGAATCGATTTTCTTAAAAGCTGTTTTAACATGGGGCAATAGATAATGTTTAATGCAAGGTTCTGCTAACTTAAATTTAGATACCCCAGCGATCAATGCCCATGAATACTTTAATCTTGTGGTATCATCCATCTTATCATTATTCTTGAATACCATCAAACGATCCAAAAGACGAATGCGTAGTTGATAAGGAAGATAGTGCATATTTAAACCCATGAACCCACCAGGAACTGATGCATACGGAAATACCAAAGGAAATTTATCGTAGTACGGTAGAGTTTCTTTTAGTTTTGGATCATATCCAAACATGTAAAGATTACCTGGAATAATACGTGCCTTTAGGTCACCACTATTCTCACGCATTAATCGTTGTGGTGTAATCCTCTGCTTAGCGAGAAGCAGTAGCTGTTGGGAGAACCATCCACGAGATTTAGTTGCAGCATTTTTGAGATCGTATTTATTACGCTCAAAAATGTCGTTCATGGAAGGGTTTTTAGGTTGAGTAGCCATTTAATTATTTAGGTCATTTAATACCAAGTTCATGCTCAGTTATAATCTTAAATTCCCATCCACGATCTTTTGCATACTCACTGGCAGCTTTCCACTTAGCTTGATTTTTAATAAATGTCATTGATTCTGTTAGATAACGCTGAGTCTGACGACCTGGATATACTGGGGGAATAGTTTGAGCAGCTGGTTTAACTTCTACGAGATAGGTTCTAAGCAAACCTTCCTTGTTCTTAATCTGAATTTGGAAGTCTACGAAATAACGATGAATCTTATCATCGGTTGGGCATCTATACGGCACTACAGTTTCTTCGGATTTCCATTTAACGACTGATGGGTTTTTGTCACACCATGAGGCGAATTTAGTCTCCCAGGAACTACGCATGATTATACACGTAGGATCGCCTGAGTATTTTTCTGGAAATGCAGGTACGAATCGTCTTTTATGGAACATAAATATTGTAAAGAATAAATAACCACTTTTATTTAGACGTAAGTAATGCGCCTAAATAATAATGTAAGCCAACTAAAATAGAGAACTTATGGCAGAAACAAACCAAAAACCCACTGCACCTGTATTCGAAACTTCTCAACCGCAGAAATTCGATGCAAAAGAATTTCAAATCGGTGGAATGTCGTATCCGAGTGACTTGTTTAGTAACCAACGTGTTTATGGTGGAAACTACGTACTCTTTAACATTAATGTAAGTGATGACTCTAGATTATTGAAATCTGGTTCTGCTACACCTGTTAAAAAACAACCAACACGTGATCAACGTGGTGCTTTGATTGGTAGTAAAATTACTAACGCTGAAGGTATTGGGGCTTCTGCGGTAAGTGGTGTACTTACTGGTGGATTGATTGGTGGAGATTTTAAAGGTGCTACTATTGGTGGATTACTTGGTGCAGGTGCTGGTGCAATTGTAGCTGATGCAGCTGGTGATTTATCACGTCAGCAAAAACGAATTACTGCTGGAATCATGCTTTATGTCCCAAACCAACTGAGTGTTAACTATAGTATGGACTTTGGGGCTGAAGATACTTTTGCTTTTCAAGCAGCAGCTATGGCAAATAGAGAAGTAGCAAAGGCAACTGCAAATTCTGCCAAGTCAATTGCAAAAGATATTGCAACAAATTTAGCATTATCAAAGACACCAATTAGTGGTGCTCTTTCTGCAGCTTCTGGTATGGCAGCAAACCCCATGAAAGAACAAGTATTTAAAAATGTTAACTTTAGAAAGTTTACATTCGATTATACTTTCTCTCCTCGTACTGCTGCTGAATCAAGAACTGTTAATAAAATTATAAACACATTTAAACTACACATGCACCCAGAGTTTAAAGATACTTCAAACTTTGTGTTTATCTATCCATCTGAGTTTGATATAACATATTATTCTGGTGGTAGTGAAAATTTTAATTTACATCGTCATACATCTTGCGTACTTGAAAGTATGAATGTAAATTATACTCCAAATGGCGCATTCAATACCTTCGAGGGTGGAATGCCAACTCAAATTAATGTCACTTTGTCGTTCGTAGAATTGGCAATCTTGACTAAAGCACAGATAGCGAATAATTACTAATGAGCTACTTTAACAATCTCCCAGAAATATATTACAACTTCATGGTGAATGGACAGGATAAACTTTTTATTGTCCGAGATATCACTGCGAATGTAAGACCATTAAAAGAAACTCTAGATAATATAACACTCTATGACTTGTATGATATTATTGATGGTGAGACTCCAGAAATTGTATCAAGCAAATTTTATGGATCGCCTAATTATCATTGGGCAATAATGATAGCCAATCAGCGTTATGACTATCTAAATGAATGGCCATTACCCTATGATAGATTAGTTCAATATTGTATTGATAAATACGGTGAAGGTAACATTTATGCAACACATCATTATGAAGATGAAAATGGGTTCGTTGTAAATAGCAATTACCCTGCAGCAACTCCGATAGATAATATTACACATGAGGGTAGAATCAATGAATCAAAGAGAAGAATTAAATTAGTTTCTCTACAGATTGTACAACAAATGGTTTCTGAATTTGAAGGGTTGATGAATGTTTGAATTTTTAGGTTCCGCAAGTAGAGGATTCAGTTCTGATAAACTCAGATATGCTGGAGACGTAAATGTTAATAGGATTAACATAACATCTCTTTCCAGTGGTAAGGTATTTAACGTAACTAATCAATTACTTACTATTCAAATATATGAAGACTTATTTGCACCATTCATGTCTGGTTCTTTAATTATAAGAGAATCTCTTGATTTTATCGGCTACTTTCCCTTCATTGGACAAGAAGTAGTAGACATTAGAATTTTTACTCCTGGGTTTGATAAATCATCACCAGCTGATGTAATAAATGGAAGATTTTATATTTACAAAATATCTGATCGTGAAAAGTTGGCAGATAGAAATGTTGTTTATCAACTGCACTTTATTTCAATTGAAGCTGTAACTGATCTTAATACAAAAATATCAAAAGCGTTTGCAGGGAATATTCGTTCGTTAGTTCCTTCAATAGTTGATACATGGTTACAAGGTCCAGGACAAGCAAATAAGAAACCGATGAAGTGTACTTTAGTTGCAAATAAAACAAAATACGTTTCTAATTTTTGGTCTCCAATTAAAAATATAAACTACCTTGCTGAACGTGCTCTTGATTCTAAAGGAAATCCAACATATATCTTTTTTGAAAATAGATATGGTTTTAATTTTATTTCTTTGGACGAGCTAAATGTTAATGGTAACAATGGACCAAAGCAAATATTCATCACTAATACAGTACAAGATGAAATAAATGAAGAATCGGGGGGATCTTCTAGAAATATATCAAAACAATTCCAAGCAATCAAAGAGTTTGAACTTGTATCAAATCAAAATTACATGGATAATGTTTTGAGTGGAGCCTATGGTTCAACCATAATGTTTTTTGATATTACTAAAAAGAAATTTAAAAGAATTTCATATAAACCAAACCCACAATTTAACCCTAGTGAAACTCATTTAAACCCAGAAGCACTATTTACTTCTAGCTTAATTGCAACAAATAAAGGTGTTTTATTTAATGATGTTTTACATTCAAAAATGTTTGGTGATGAGTGGGATGATGTTACTAGCATTACTATGAGACTAGAACGTATGTCTAGATTAAAATTGGCAGAATCATTTAAACTCAATATTGTTGTTCCAGGAAGAACTGATTATACAGTTGGTGATAAAGTTAGAGTAAAGAGTTATAAAAGTGCACCTGTAAAGAAAGGTGATTCAGATACTAATAGTACAGACTGGGTTATATCTGGACACTATTTAATAGCTACCATTAACCATGTAATTGACAGAGAACATCATGAGTGTCACATTCAATTGATTAAAGATTCTCATCATGGTGTACATGCGCGACAAGGATATAATTAATGTTTAAAAAGTTTTATACTGGATGCGTAGAGGATAGAGATGATCCTTTGAAAGTTGGACGTTGTAGGGTTCGTGTTGTTGGTCTTCACACTGAAGATAAAACTGAACTTCCAACAGAAGATTTGCCATGGGCTCAACCAGTATTACCTATTACTGAAGCTAGTTCCTCTGGTATTGGTAGTGCACCAGTCGGACCAGTTCCTGGTACATGGGTATTAATTATGTTCATGGATGTGGACGAACAGATTCCAATTATGATGGGAACTTTTACTGGAGTTTCTCAAAAGGAAGATGCCTTTGATGGTAATAATGTACAAACTCCATTGGTTGTTAATAATGTTTTATTAAATGGAGACACTGCACGAGAAGCAAATGCGGCAGCACCACCAGCACCAGCACTGACAGCATCAGCTGGTGGTTCAGTTGGATCTGATAAATTACCACCTGGTAAAGTTGTAAATACAGAAAATGTTATTGGTCCACTTGGTAAACTTATTAAGAGTGGTGAGACAGTTGCGGGTAGTTATGATACCTTTACAAAATCTTCAAATGGTCCACAAGGGACTTCTTCTATAGCAACTGGTACTGGTAATGTCAAATTGTCTAAGATGACAATTAAAGACATCATGGAAAAACAATCAATGCCAGCTGGAAGTCCAGATAAACTTTCTTCAGTTGGTAAGTATCAAATTGATCCAGTAACTTTAAAGAATGCGATTCAAGCACTTAATATAGATGTTAATCAAACATTCAGTGAGTCAACTCAGGATCTTATTTGTCAAGAATACATTGTTGCTCGTAAACGTCCGAAGCTATTTGCGTATTTTAAAACTAATTCTAAGACTGATGAAAAGTTATTAAAAGATGCTGGTGAAGCACTTGCAGCAGAATTTCCTACATATGAAGATCCATACAATCCTGGATTTCCATATGGTGGTGAGAAAGGTAACTATTATAAAGCTGGACATAGAGTTGCCACTAAATTCGATACTGTTAAAGAAAACCTATTACAAGAATGGGAATTTCGAAACGACGCAAACAATCCTTCACCAACAGTAGCAATTGCGGGTGGCGACAAAGTTGAAAAAGGATCTGATTTTTCTGGTGTAAGAAAATCACTACCACCAGATGACTCAACCACAACTCCTCCAGAATCTTCCGCTGCAGCTGGAACTAATATTCCAAATGAATTTCCAAATCCAGATATTCTTGGTGGTTTAGATATCTTAGGTGCTGGTAACTTAACAAACTTTGCTGATCTTGGTAATGCATTTAACGCAGCTGCACTAACTGCTGCTGGCGATTTAAATAATCTCGGGTTAGGAGATCTGGGTAAACTTGGTGATCTTGGATCAGCAATTGGTGAGTTGGGTATTTCTGGGTTGGCTAATCTAGATGCATCTTTACTATCAGCAATAACTGCTACTCAAACTGAATTTGCAAATCTAGCAAAGCAAGTTAATTTAACTGGTGACATCAATAAGGTTCTAACAAGTGTAACTGGAACTGCCACCAGTACTCTTACTAGTTTTGGTAATAACCTAAATGATATATCATCAAATCTTGGCATTGATAATCCATCTGGTACTGTTAGTGGATTAGTTGCTAATCTAGGATTATCTTCAGCTGATCCTAGATTACTTGTAAAGGAAATGGAGAAAATTGCTGGTTCCACTGCTGGACAAGCAAGAGCATTATTAGTAAAACTGCAAGGTGAACCATCTAAACCACAAGCAGTTCCCATGGGAGAACGCAGACCAGATGGAACTATTAGTAATGGTAGTTTAGTTGACTCAACTAAAGGATTTCAAGATCCAAATGGTGTATATCCAAAGTATCAAGAAGAACAAGATACAAACCGACTTGCTTCTGGTAATAATCTTGGAAGAACAATTGTTACTGAAAAACAAGCTGATTTAAAATCTGGAATAAGAATAGCGAATGGTGGAACTTGGAATTCTCCACCAGTACCTTATGCTGCTGTCTATCCTTATAACCATGTAAAACAGTATGAATGTGGACATGTGCTGGAGTTTGACAATACTCCAGAAGCTGAGCGTATTAATATCCACCACAAAGCTGGCACATTCATTGAGATAGATGCTTCAGGAACTCAAGTCAACAGAATCATGGGTGATGGATATGAAATTATTGATCGTAATGGTTTCATCTATATTAAAGGTGCATGCAATTTAACAGTTGATGGCGCATTAAATGTTCGCACAGATAACGTCTTTAATCTTGAAATTTCTGGCACAGCGAATATAAATGTTTATAATGATGCTAACATTAATGTAAGTGGCTCAACTAATATGGCTATTGGTGGTGAGTTTAATCTTAAAGCAAATAAAATTAATATGGAATCTGCTGGACAGTTTAACCTTATATCTAAAACTGGCTTCAACATGGAATCTGGTGCAGATCTTCACATCAAGAGTGATGGCACAGCATTTATTCAAACTGAAGGTAATATTAATAATAAAACTAAGGGTGGTGTATTTATTGAAAGTGGTCTTGATACAAACATCAAATCTGGTGGTTTGTTGAATATGCAAAGTGAAGATATTTTTAATATCAAATCTGGTAAACTATTGAACATTGAAAGTATTGATAATTTAAATCTTAAAACTGCTGGTGATGGTTCATTTGGTTCAACTGGTCCATTAAGTATCAATTCTAGTGCAACTGTTGCAATTGATGGCACTGCAATTCAATTAAATAACGGCGACTCTACTCCTCCAGAATCTGCAGCTGTTGCTAAAGAAGCTAAAATAGCTAGAACTGCAGTAAGAACTGATTTAGAATTACCAATTGAAACACGTGGAACTTCTGGTGTTTCTCAAGTGGCAGCTGCTCCAGTGGTAACTCGTGGTTCTGAAGTTGCTTTTGAGTCACCAGAGAAAACTCCAGGTTCTGATTTAGCGGCATATAAAGCAGATAGAGTTGATCAGAATCAAACATCAAAATCTGCAGACGCTGCAACTACTTTCGCTAAAGACATAGTTAAACCAACTGCTAAATCTGCAGCAACTGGAAAAGATTCTGATGTTAGCGCAATATTAAATATGTCACCAGATGCATTCAATGCTGGTATGAGATTATCCAAGAACTTTACTCTTGGTGATTTAACTAAAGGTGGTGTTCGTATTCCAAGAAGATCATATCAAATGGCTACTGGTGAAATGTTAGCACCACAAGATATTGTTGCCAATATGAAACGTCTATGCGACAACTTACTTGAGCCAATTTGTGAATTATATGGTAGAGATTCTTTTATAATTACCAGCGCATTTAGAAGACCATCAACTGGTCCAAATGATGGTGGTGACTTGAATATTAAGAAAGCTGATGGTAGTTATCAGAAAGAAGGTGGTGATCATCCTACTGGACGTGCTGCTGATATTTCTTTCAAAGGTGGTAAAGCGGATACCTTTAAGAAAGCAGGTGAGATTGTTAAGAAGTTAGGTTCATGGCATCAGATTATCATGGAATATGATAGAGGTGGAGAAGCATTCTGGATTCACTGCTCATACAGACAAACAGGAAATCAGGGAATGATGTTTACAATGAATAATCACAAAACTGTTGCTGGAACTTATCCTAAGAGTGGATTTGTGTTGGTATAATGGCCATCAGAATAACTAAATCAAACCAATCAGGATTTTCTTCAGTTCCTGGAGATGAAACTAATGAGGTAGAGGATTTAAATAACTATCTTCCAACGGTATTGGAAGAAACTACATTTTCCATTGATTTAACTTTTGATGGTAAGTATTCTGATGGTGTTAGTGGATTTACTTATCTACCAGCAACAAATAATACTTCATCATTTGGATGGAGTGCAATTGGGTTGACTTATACTAAAATTAGTGCCAGTGTTGCTCGCATATCTGGTCCAATAACAAGTCCTTTTACTAATCAATATTATAGATTCGTTCTTCCAGATTTAAGTTTACAAGTTTTACCAAAAGATACAACAACACCATTCTTTTCACTGGAGAAGTATCAAATGCCTTCTCCAGTTAGTATAATGAAAACATATACGTTTAACGTAACAATTCCAGCAGACCCTTTATTGGGTGGTTCTGCAACAACTGAAACTATTAGTTTATATCAGTGGGTTCACTGGTCTTACTCTACTGCAGTGGCAGCTATTGCTTCTGCTCGTTCAATAGGATTAAAATAATGCCTTCCGTAGCAAGAGCAGGTGATAGTGTATTGTCCCCAGATGGAAGTGGTTATCAATGTGGCGCACCCATGCAAACTAGCGTTGGGCAAGTTAATAGTAATAATGTTTATGCAAATGGAATTCTTATCGTAGTTCAGGGAAATGTGATATCTCCACATCCAATGGGTGGATGTTCCACAGATACATCAACTTTATCTTCGTTTTCAGCGACAGTTAGTATAGGTGGTAAGGGTGTTGGTAGGATAGGAGATAGTTATGGAAATAACGTGATTACTCAGGGATCTGCAAATGTATTTGCAGGATAATTACTAAATAATAATATGGCAAACTATTCCAGAACATTTACAGATATAGATTTAAACTTTCTGGCTCATCCTGTCACCAAAGATGTGACAGTTAAGACTAATGAGCAAGCTATTAAATCCGCAGTCCGAAATTTGATTTTAACATCAAATTACGAAAAACCATTTCATCCAGAGATCGGTTCTCAGATAAAATCACTCTTGTTTGAGCCAGCAACTCCCATGCTTCCTATTATGCTTAAGAAAGCAATAGAGTTCACGATTTACAACTTTGAGCCAAGAGTTAGTCTTACAAGAGTAGAAGCAATTGTAGCTGAGGATGAAAACTCTATCGACGTAACCATAGAGTTTGTAATAATCAATACGAGTACCCCAGTGGCACTTGATCTAATACTTTATAGAACGAGATAAGATATGGCTATAGATAGCAAAAGAATTCAGGTCAGTGAATTAGATTTTGACCAAATTAAAAGTAATCTAAAGAATTTCTTAAAGGGACAAAGTCAATTTTCTGACTATAACTTTGAGGGTTCAGGATTGTCTGTACTGCTAGATGTCCTTGCATATAATACTCACTATAATGCATTGTATACAAACTTAGCTGTAAACGAAATGTTTTTGGATTCAGCAAGTAAACGTGCAAGCGTAGTATCTCTTGCCAAGACATTAGGATATACTCCTTCTTCAGTTAGATCTGCTAGAGCCAAGATTAATCTGGCGGTAACTAATCCAAACCAAAGCCCAGCTACACTAACACTCCCTCAATATAGTCCATTTAGTACAATTATTTCTGGTGCTAATTACACATTTTATACGCCATCTGAATATACAATTATTCCTGTGAGTGGTACATATACTTTTACAAATATTGACTTGGTTGAAGGGAGACCACTGGAATTTCAATATACTGTTGCCACTGGTCAGCAGTATATTATACCAAACCAATTCGCTGACATTTCAACGCTAGCAGTTCGTGTACAAGAATCTGCAACATCAGATACATTTACCACATTCACAGCAGCAACTTCTATAGTTCAATTGGCATCAGATAGTAATGTTTACTTCATTAAAGAAATTGATGGTGGATTGTATGAAATTGTATTTGGCGATTCAATTATATCAAGTGGTCTAACTAATGGTAATGTCGTTCACTTAGATTATTTTGTTTCTGGTGGAATTGTTGGTAATGGCGCACGTCAATTTACCTACAATGGTATTTCGTTGATTGGTGGAAGTCCAGTGATAACTACAGTTGATATTGGTGCTGGTGGAGTTGACATTGAAACTATTGATAGCATTAAGTATAATGCTCCAAGATTATATGCTGCACAAAATAGAGCAGTAACTCCAGATGATTACAAAGCATTAATTTATGCTGCGTATAATTATATTCAATCAGTTTCTGTTTGGGGTGGAGAAGATAATACACCTCCAGTTTATGGTAAAACATTTATTTGTGCAAAACCATATAATGCAAATAAATTAACTCAACAACAAAAAACTGATATCCTAACTACATTACTTGCATCTAGAAGTGTAGTATCTATTACACCAGAGATTGTTGATCCAGACTTTATCAATATTGCGTTAGATGTAACAGTTTATTTTAATGACAGAAAGACTATTAAGACTGCATCTGAAATTGCATCAATCGTAACTACTACTATTTTAAATTATGATGATTCTAAACTTCAAAGATTCGATGGAGTATTCCGCTTCTCTGAACTTAGTCGTTTAATTGATACTGCAGAACAAGCAATTGTAAGTAACATAACAACGGTATTGATGCGTAGAAAAGTATCACCACGTTATAATGTTTCTGCTGAGTATACATTGAACATGATTAACCCAATTTTATCTTCTGGTGTGGCAGAAGAAGCTGTATCGTCAACAGGGTTTTATGTTAATGGTAGTGAAGAGATACATTATCTTGAAGATGATGGCTTAGGTAATGTTAGAATTTTTTATAATGTTGCATCAAATAGTGCAACTGGAAGCACAAAATTTATTGTTAATCCAACAATCGGAACTGTTGACTACGCCAATGGTTTGTTAACTATTAGAAACTTAAATATTACTGGATTAGCAGATATTGATTGGGAAATTACTTTCAAACCACAATCAAACGATATCGTTTCTGCTTATACTCAAATCGCTGAAATTGCACGTGATCACTTAACTGTGTTGGCAATTGCGGATAAAACTGCAAATGGTGATCTGCGTGGTGGAAAGAATTATACATTTACTTCTAGCAGAAACTAATGATTACCCGTCCAAAGATCTCATCAGTTCTCCCTTCTCAGGTTCCTGAGTTTGTAAGGGAAGACTATGGTACATTTATTGATTTCATAAAAGCATATTATGAGTTTTTGGATCAGAATTATGATTCACAATTTACATCTCTTAGAGATTTAGATACCACTCTAGACTCATTTATACAATATTTTAAAAATGAGTTGGCACATAATATCCCGTATACGGTTGTTAATGAAAGATTCTTATTAAGTAAAATCAAAGATCAGTACTTAGCAAAAGGTTCTGAAGCATCCTTTAAACTTCTTTTTAAGATCTTATTCAATAAAGAAGTTGTAGTTGATTATCCATCAAAACAAATTTTACGTGCATCAGACGGTAAGTGGAATCAAGACGTTTCTGTATTCGTATATGTTAATGCGGGTACTCCAGAAGATGTTGTTGGTAAAATTGTTGACGTTGTTACTGCAACAAAGATTCTTCGCATTCAGGTTGATAAAAGACAGTATGTTGAAATTGAGGTAGAGAATGCAGTTGAGATTTCTGAGGATATTTACGAATTGTTTATTGATCGTAGATTCTTTGGTAATATTACGATTGGTGATAAACTTCGTTATAGTAACATATTTGATGCCACGGTATTGGCAACTACATCAAAGGTTGAGATTCAACGTGCTGGTAAGAAGTTTAAAGTTGGTGAATTGTATGAAGTTAGAAATGGTCAGGGTGTTGGTTCTGTATTAAAGGTTACTCGTGTAAATGAAACTGGTGGTATTGAATCACTTGAATTTGTTAAGTATGGTATTGGATACACCACAGACTTTACTTCAACATTATTACCGTATGGTGGTGTTTCTGCAACAAGTGCTGGTGCCACTGGTTTAGTTATTTCTGGTTCATCACCAAACACAGCAATTGCATTCGCAGAAACTTTAAATGGTTTCTTTGAGCAAGGTACTATCAACACCACAAACTACAACGTAACCTCATATTGGGATGGTACTTATGTAGGTGAAACTGTTCGTGAATTCTTTGTTGATAACAAATATACAATTTTAGATGCAGATGAACCTGCAGTTATTAAAATTACGTTAAACTCTCTGGCAAAATATCCAGGATACTATACAACAAATGATGGCTTCTTGGACGATGCTATCTTTATTCAAGATAGTCGTTACTATCAGGCATTTGCTTATGTTCTTAAAATTGACGAACGTCTAGATACTTACCGTTCTGCAGTTAAAACATTATTGCATCCAGCTGGTATGGCATTGTTTGGTGAGTTTGATATTCGAAATGATTTTGATACTAGTACTACACTAGAATTTGCATTGAAGTATTTGATACTTGCTGTGCAAGATGAAATTCAAACTGATGCTGTTATTTCTACAAAGGGTGTTTCTAAAGCCATTGCCACTCACTTTTTAAATAATGGTACTACAGCTGATACCAATTTAGTCACACCAACTTCAGAAGTGGGAACTGGTAGTGCTAGGACAGTACCATTTCTAGTTACCACAAAGGCTATTGCTACTCACTTTTTAAATGATGGCACTACAGTAGATACTAGTTCAGTAACAATGAGTTCTGAAACTGGTACAAATAGCACTAGAACTGTACCGTTTTTCGCAACAACCAAAGGTCTTGCCACTCACTTTTTAAACGATGGTACTACGGCAGATACTAGTTCAGCTACTCCATCAGAAGCAACTATATCTTATGGATATAGTTCATTAACAAGAAATGGTATTAGTGTATTAGCTAATACCAAAATACTAAACTCACAGTTATTTAATCATTATTTGTATGATGGAGTAACATTAGATAGTGATTTATTTACGTTAAGTGATACAACAGGAATTAATGAAGCCAGAACAGTACCTTTTGCAGATATATCTAAGGCTATTGCTACACATCTTTTAAATGATGGGATAACAGCTGATAGTAATACTGTTACAATGAGTTCTGAAACTGGTACTAATAGCACTAGAACTGTTCCCTTTATTGTCCTAAATAAATCATTGGCTACCCATTATTTAAATGATGGGACAACAGCAGATACGAGTTCAGTTACAGCAACTGGTAGTGGTGGTGGGATTTGGTTAAATGGATATACCGACCCATATCCGATTGGCAGTTCATATTTTGCAAATGATAGTGGAAACTATACAACAGGCGAATCCACCTTCACTGGATAATTAATAAAAGGAGAATTTTATGAATTTACAAGAAAATTTAGGAATCAAAGGCGAGTTAACTATTTCTGTATTTGACAGAAATGGCAAGTTAAAAGAAGCAAAGAAAGTACCTAACTTAGTTGTTACAGTTGGTAAGAACTATATTGCTTCTCGTATGGTTGGTACTGCATCAACTGTCATGAGCCACATGGCAATTGGTACTGGTACAACAACTCCAGCAGTTGGTGATACAGCACTTGCAACTCAAGCAGGTATTGTTACTGTTAGTGCATTTACTGCTTCTACTAATACTGTTACTGCAACTGCAACTTTCCCATCTGGTACTGGCACTGGCGCAATTACTGAAGCTGGTATCTTTAATGCTGCTTCTGCAGGTACATTGCTATGTCGCACAACTTTCCCAGTTGTTAATAAGGCAGCAGGTGACTCTATCGCAATCACTTGGGTAATTACAGTAAGTTAATTTTTCGGATAAAACATGGCGACATCATCTTCTTTAATGAAGACCACTCTGCATAATTCTATTGCAGATGGTCTATACAATGAGATCTCATCTAGATACGCAAGATACTATTATTTCTTGGGTAGAACTCTGACATGGGAAGATGAGTTAACCCCTCCAACACCGATTGATAGTTTTGCTTACGAATTAGAAACTCGTAATGAAATTATCACGGCAAAAGAAATTAAACCAACTGACGTTGCTTATGTTATCTTAAGACATGACTGGGTTAATGGAACTACCTACGACCAATTTGATGATCAATACTCTACTGAAGTACAGGGTATTAATTTAACATCTGGTGGTTATAGTTATGGTTCAGCACCCAATGTTTATATTGGGTCTCAGGGTGCAGTTACTTGGGCTGCTAGTACATCATATACCTATGGTCAAATGCTTAAGGTTGTGGTATCAGCAACTGTTCAAAGAACTTATCTAGTAACAAATACTGGTGTTTCTGGAACCACGGCACCAACTCATACTACAGGTACTGTTTTAAATGGTACTGGAACTTTAATGTTACAGTACTTTGCGCATAATAATGCCAATGGTAGTGGAGCAACAGCAGAAGCAACTGTTTTAGATGGACAGGTTATTGATATTGAATTAACTGCTCGTGGTACTGGATATACATCAGAACCATCTTTTGTTATTATTGGCGGTAATGGATCAACAGCTGCTGCAAATGCTGTTGTTACAGTTGCTCCATCTGGAGCGCAGAAATTAGAAAATGCAGTTTTTTACGTAGTTACTGATGAGTTTAATGTATATCAATGTTTAGATAATAACAATGGTGGTTCATCTACAGTTAAACCAACAGGAACATCTTATGATGCAGTTGAAACCACTGATGGATATGTTTGGAAATTTCTTTATAATATTCCAATTGCGTTAAGAAATAAATTTTTAACTGATGTATACATGCCAGTTGTTACTGCTCTTCGTGACCAATTTTATTCTGCAGGTACGTTGAAAACAATTCGTTTAGATCAAACTGGTTCAGGATATACTTCTGGTTCAATTGTTGTTCAGGGTGATGGATATGCTACTTTTGAAGAACTTTATCTAACAACTAAAACACTAACATCTGGTGGATCTGGGTATACTTCTGCAACTGTTAGTATTTCTCCACCATTTGATGGGGTTGCCACTTGGTCTGCTACCAGTACAGTATTAGCAAATCAAAAATTAACACATCAAAATAATATATACCGTGTTGCGGTTGCTGGTATAACAGGATCTAGTGGACCAGTTCATCGTCATAATACTGTTAAAAATGGAACTGCTGCCCTTGAGTATGTTGGTACTACAGCAACAGCTGAGACTGTTATTACTAATAGCACAGTTACTGTTGGTTCTTTCACTATTGGTAAAATATATACAATAGCGAGTATGGGTACTACTACTAGCACTCAGTGGAATACTATTGCTGGAACTAGTGCAATAACTTATACTGTTGGTAGTGTATTTACTGCTGCACTTGCTGGTACTGGATTAGGTAATGGCACTGCTACATTTAAAACAATTACAGATTTAACATTGTACGGAATGATAAACAAAGTTCAAATCGTTGGTGGTGGTTCTGGATATACTTCTCCTCCTGTTGTTAATTTTAGTGGCGGTAGTGGAACTAGTGCAGCAGCTGTTGCTGTTTTACAGAATGGTTCAATTATACGTGTTGTCGTAACAGATCCTGGATATGATTATATTTCTGCTCCAACTATTACCTTTGGTACACTTTGGACTGGATTGACTTCACTAACAAATATTGGTGATCAGATCTTTTTCTCAAATCGTTTATACACTGTGGCCAGTACGGGTTTCACAGGTTCTGTTGCACCTATCCATGTTTCTGGAACTGCAACAAATTCTCCAGCTTTTGCAGCATCAACGGCATTAACTTTAAACAGTACTGTTTTTGTTTCCAATAGATTGTATAAAGTTACAACTGCTGGAACTACGCATGCTTCTACGGTTCCATCACATACTACTGGAACTGTTACAAATGGAACTGCAGCATTATTATATCTTGGTGAACCTGTAACATTAACGTATGCTGGCACACAGGCTACTGCAACAACTTCTCTTAAATACGGTGCTGGTTATTCGGCATATCCTACTATTACGTTTTCATCTCAATCTGGAAGTGGTGCTGCGGGTTATTTCAGTGGCGTTAAAACTGAAGCTAGTTTAATACCAATTTTTGCAGCAGATACGCTCGGTCAACAGTGGCAAGCTAGTACTGTATATACTGCGGGATTAAATGTTTGGTATAGTAATAGATTATATACTGTTACGACTGCTGGTACAAGTGGAACTACGGCACCTTCTCATACTTCTGGTACTCTTTCAAATGGTACAACTAAATTATACTTTGAAGGATTGTTTGGTGAATTGGTTGGAGTTCAGGTAGATGATCCAGGTGTTGGATATACATACGCAAACTTAACTGTAACTGGAGATGGTTCTGGTGCAGAGGTTACTGCAGATCTATCTCCAGGTGATGTTAATACTCTACAAGCAAATATTGAATTGCTTACTGTAGATGGAAGAATAATAAATTGCCCAGTTATTTCTGGTGGATTTGGTTATGGGGCAGCGACTATAACTATTACTGGTGATGGTACTGGTGCCACAGCAACAGCTGTTATCAGCAATGGTTCTGTTCAGAAAATAAATATGACCAATTATGGTTCTGGTTATCGCTACGCAAATGTTTTGATTACTGGTGGCGGTGGTTCTGGTGCTAAAGCCAGAGCAATCATTGGCACATATGGTGGCTTTGGCAAAGAAGCACTTAATAATTTGTATGCAAGAACATTGATGTTTTATAGTAATGTTTCCAGAGATAGAAATCAAGGATTCGATGTTAATAATGATTATCGTCAACTTGGTATCATTAAATCTCCACGTCAATATGGGAATACCAATCCACTGACTTCAGTTCTTGCTTCAGCATGCTGGGTTATTGGTGGTATTGCAAATACAACACTATTCCCAGTAGATACTATTATTACAGATGACTCAGATAATAGATTTAGAATTGTTACAAATACAGGTGCAGGATTATTGGTGCAATCAATTGATAATGCACAAATTGTTGCTGGCGTAAATTTCTCGAATACTGCTGGAGATTTATTTACAGTGTCTTCAGTCACCCCACCAACAATAGATAAATATTCAGGTGACTTGTTGTTTATTGATAACAAGCAAGCATTCACCCCAACTGCAGATGAGACAGTTACCCTTAGAACTGTTATTAGGTTCTAATAAATAATAGAGATTACTTACAGGACAGAGTTCACAATGTTAGATTTTAATACCGAACCATATAATGATGATTTTGACGAAAATAATAAATTCCACAGAATTTTATTTCGTCCGAGTTATGCTGTTCAAGCTAGAGAATTAACTCAGCTTCAATCAATCCTGCAGAATCAAATCAAGCGTCATGGAGACCATGTATTCAAACAGGGTGCAATGATTATTCCTGGGCAAATCTCTCTTGATAGAAAACTCAGTTATGTAAAATTAGAAGCATTTAACACTGCTGGCGACGTTACTGAAACATTTATTGCAGAACTAGCAGGTAAGACTTTAGTTGGTTCTAGTGGATTAACTGCTCAAATTGTGGCATTATCAAATGCTGACGGCACAGATCCAACTACATTATTTGTTCGCTATACTTCAAGCGCAGATGATACTACAACAAAGGTATTTGCTGGCAGTGAAGTTTTAACTACGTCAGATGATGAATATACAGTAACTGTTTTAGCTTCTAGTGCTACTGGTACTGGTTCAGCTGCAACTATTGAGCGTGGTGTTTACTATGTAAATGGATTCTTCGTTCTATGTGATGCTCAAACAATCATTCTTGACAAATATACAAATACACCTTCATACAGAGTTGGTTTAACTATTGATGAGCAGAAAGTTACACCAGAAGATACTGGTTACGAATCACTACTAGATAATGCACAGAACAGCTATAACTACGCTGCTCCAGGTGCGCATCGTTACTTTATTGATTTAGTATTAACTAAGATAGCATTAAATTCTACAAATGATGCTAATTTTATTGAATTGCTTAATGTAGATGCAGGAGAGATTAAACGTGAGGTAAAAACAACAGCTTATGCTGAGATTGAAAAAACCCTCGCTCGTCGCACATTCGATGAATCTGGTAACTATACTACAAAACCATTTAAGATTGATGTTCGTGAACACAGAAACAACAATCGTGGAGCATGGGTTGCCAACAAAGCATATTTGATCGGTGACGTAGTTACAAATGGAGCTAACATTTATGTTGCCAAAACTTCTTCAACATCTGTAAATATTCCACCAACGCATACTTCTGGGGAATCATATGATGGTGCATCTTCAACTGGTGTCAACTGGGAATATAATTTAAACCCAGCATATAATCGTGGTATCTATACACCAGAAGCTGGTGGTCTTGAAGCTAAACTTGCTATTGGTATGGAACCAGGAAAGGCATATGTTCAGGGATATGAGATCGAAAAGATCGCTACTGAATATGTTACTGTTCCAAAAGCACGTGACTTTGTTCAAACAACTGATACGTATTTAACGACGGCAATTGGTAATTTTGTATACATTGCCAATATCAATTCATTGCCGCCATTTGATTCAGCAAGTGGTATGCCAACGATTACTCTCTACAATAGATTCACTTCTTCAGTGGGTGTATTACCTTCTGGTGGAACTGCAATAGGCACTGCACGTGTTCGTGGTATTGAATGGGATAGTGGAACTTTGGGAACAATAAGTGCTGTTTACAAGTTGTATCTATTCGATGTTACCATGACAACTGGGCTTGACTTTAACAGAGATGTTAAATCATTCTTCTATAGTCGTTCAGATACCAATTTAAACTTTACTGCTGATATCTATCCAATTGCTAATCAATTGGTTGGTTCTGCAACAACTTATTCTTCATATCCAACTAAGGGTGCTTCTACCACTTTAATTGGTATTGGATCCGCATGGCAAGGTGGCACAACTACTAGCCCAGCACTAAAGGTTGGCGATTATATTCGCATTGGTCCAAATACTTCTACCAATATTCGTAGAGTTACAACTATTACAAACAATGGTACTATTGTAGTTGATTCTTCAGTTACTGCTGATGGTGATATTATTTACCTTATCACTACTAAAGTTGAAGAGCCACAAAACAATAGATTAGTTTTCCCACTTCCAAATTACGCAATTAAATCTGTTCGTGACGCTAATTCAGTAAAGCAGATTATTTACTATGGAATGCAATATATTTCAGGAACAACAACTTCTGGTTCTGGTGGTTCTTGCACATTAACCATTAATACTGCCGCTGGTGTATTTGCGGATTCAACAGAAACTGACAATTATATTGTGGCATGGTATGATGCTACTTCTGGTGGTACTATTGTAAAACCAACTTCTATTAGTGCTGGTGGTGCTTCTTCTATTACATTCACTTTACCAGATACATACGCATCAACTAACTTTATTGTCATGGCCACAGTTAAGAAAGTTGGTTCTGATGGTGGGGAAAAGACAAAGACTCTTACAACGGTAACACAAACATATACAACACAAGCAGCAGCAACTCGAGCAATTCTATCGCTTGGTAAAGCTGATGTTTTAAGAATTAAATCTATATTAATGGACAGTGGTTCTTTTGCTTCTCCAGCAGGAACATACACTATTGACATTCTTGATCGTTATGATTTTGATAATGGTCAAAGAGATACTCATTACGATCTTGGTCGTTTGTTTTTGAAACATTCATATTCACCACCATCTGCTCGAATCTCTGTAACCTTTGAACATTTTTCTCATTCATCTGGTGATTATTTCACAGTAAACTCATATCCAGCAACTGTTGCTCTTAAAGATATTCCATCGTACAATAGTGTATCACTACGAGATGTATTAGATTTCCGTCCACGTATTGGTGATGCAGGAACAACATTCTCTGGTTCTGGATCATCCTTTGCCATGACACCTAAACGTGGTCAAGATGTTACTATAGATTATTCTTACTACCTATCACGTAAGGATAAAATTGCTATATCTCCATACGGTGCATTCTTTGCGGTTTCTGGTGTTTCTGCATTAATACCATCAGAGCCAGTTGATCCATCAATTGGTATGGTTCTGTATAAACTTACTCTTGAGCCATACACTTTTGGAACAACAAACGCAAACTTAATTATTGATCAGGTTGATAACAAACGATACACCATGCGTGATATCGGTAAACTTGAAAAGCGTATTGATAATTTAGAGTACTATACTTCTTTAACTTTGTTAGAGCAAGAAACAAAGGGACTTACTATCACAGACTCTACTGGTCTTGATAGATTTAAAAATGGTTTCGTTGTGGATGCGTTCACTGGCCATAATGTTGGTAATGTATTATCTCCAGACTACCTATGCTCTGTTGATATGCAGAATGGTGAACTACGTCCATTCTACGTAATGGACAACGTAAATCTTGTTGAGAATTTATCAAACGATGGAGATCGTACAACAGCTGGGTATAAAGTTTATGGCGATGTAATTACTCTGCCATTAAATGCTACAACTCCACATGTACCATTAGTTACGCAACAATATGCTTCTCGTCTAGAGAACATTAACCCATTCGCTATCTTTACGTTCCTTGGCGATATTCGTCTGAACCCATCTTCTGATGATTGGTTTGAAGTTAATCGTGCTCCAGATATTGTTCGTAACGTAGAAGGTAACTTTAATACTATTGCTGCTCTTGCAACACAAGCTGGTATTCTTGGAACTATCTGGAACGCATGGCAAGTAAACTGGATCGGTCAACCAGTCCCAGTTGGTGGATCTTTAATTCAATATACAACTGGTGATAACTGGGCAAACCAACGTGCATTAGAAGAGGGTGCCACATATATTAATGTGGACCAATTTAATCAGCGTTTTGGCGGTGAAGGGCAATCGGCTCCAGCACGTCAGGTTTATGTTTCCCAATCAGCTCAAACTGGAACTAGATCTAGAACTGGTGTTAAATCAACTCTTGCAGTTCAAATGGAAAGACAAGTTGTTGATGACAAGATAATTTCAACAGCGTTGATTCCTTATATCCGTAGTAGAAATATTCTTGTTCAGGTTAAGAAGTTAAAACCAAATACAAAATTCTATCCGTATTTTGATAATATCAGTGTAACACCTTATTGCACACCATCTTCGTACTTTACATATACACTACCTTCTTTAACATCAACTGATTTTGAAACTGCAAAGAACTCTGGTAGTTTAGCTTCTTCAACTGCTCGTGTTATTAATAATATCTCTGGTGTACTAAGTGCCGACGATGCTGGTAATATGTGTTTGAATGTTGGTGACGTAATTACTGGTGCTACATCAGGTGCAACTGCTGTTGTTGTTGGTAAAGAATATAATGAAGAAAGTGGAATCAGAATTCTTCATGTAATGAATATTAAAGGTACATTTAGTATTTCTGAACAAATCGCTGGTTCAATCTCTGGTGCTGTTGGTACTTTAACTGCCAAAGAAAATAATAAGTCTCAGGGTGCTAATCTTGTGACTAACTCTATCGGTGATTTAAACTTCATCTATCATATTCCAAATAATAGTTCTATTAATTTTAGAACTGGTACTCGTGAATTTAAATTGCTTGACGTAAGTACTGTTGATGGTCAACAATCATCTTCTGCTAAAACTCAATATGAAGCGACTGGTATTCTAGAGACAAAACAACAAACTGTTCTTTCAATCCGCAATGCTCATATTATCCAAGAAATTATTGCAGAGAATGATACTATTACTCGCACTCTTGAACGTGTTGAACGTGATACTGGATGGTATGATCCATTGGCTCAAACATTCTTGGTTCAAAATGAAGGTGGTGCATTCTTAAGTAAAGTAGATATTTTCTTCGCTACCAAAGACAGTAATCTTCCTGTAACATTACAAATTCGTGATGTTGTAAATGGTTATCCAGGTAAACGTATTTTACCGTTCTCTGAAGTTACGTTGAACTCAAGTCAGGTTAATATTTCGGCAACTACTGTTGCAATGACTGATGGATCTGGATCTAGTTTTCCAAAGTATGACACACCAACTACCTTTACTTTCCCATCACCTGTTTATGTTCAGGATGGTGAAGAATATTGTATCGTTCTAGCATCTGATTCAAATAACTACAAAGTTTGGATTAGTCAGATGGGTGATGTCATTCCAGCTTCTTCAAGAACTATTTCTGAACAACCATATGCTGGTGTTCTCTTTAAGTCGCAGAATGCTTCTACTTGGACAGCAAACCAAGATCAAGACTTGAAGTTTACTGTTTACCGTGCAAACTTTGACACACTGGTAACTGGCAGTGTTGTATTTACAAATGACGTTCTTACAACCCCTGTTATTGATACAGATCCTTTTGAAACTGTAAGTGGAACCAATAAGGTTCGTGTGTGGCATCGTGACCATGGATTATTTACAGGATCTAGAGTTCAATTTGACAATATTGATACCACAATTTATACTGGAGTTGCTTCTTCTGGTGGTACTATTACTACATCATCTTCTAGCACTGGAGTTACTGGTGTAAACACATTTTTTATCGATGACTTTACAGTTTCTGGTTGTGCATTATTCCGTGCCAGTGATAATAAGTTTATTGGTATTGTTGATGGAGTTACAACCGATACTTCATTGGTATTGAGAAACAATGCTTCTGCAACTATTGCCACTGGATTTACATGGAAATTGGCAAACCCAATAAATGGTATTCCAGTAACTGAACTTTATAAAGATACTAATGGTATTGCAATCACTCATACTATCAGTGATGTTGATCTAGATTCTTACGTAATCACAGTAACTACAAATGCTACAACTACTGGTTACACTGGTGGTGATACAGTTCGTGCTGGTCATAATGTAATCTATGATGTAATCCAACCAAGTATTCAAGCACAGAATTTCCCAGACACTACTTGTAGTTTTACCTTCAAAGGAACTTCTGGTAAATCAGTAGATGGATCAGAAAGTCCATATACTCTTGGTGAATATGCTGGTGTTACACCGAACAATAGTAACTACCTATATTATCCTGGAGTTATTGCTTCAACAATTAACCAATCAACTTTTGTTGGATCTAAGACTGCATTCTTGCAAGCAACTATCTCTTCAACAAATAGTTCTGTGACACCTATTATTGATACTCACAGAACATCCTTGATTACTATTTCCAATAAGATTAATAATCCACGTGAAGATAATATCAATGTGGCTGATCTAGATAATAGAACTCTATTCACTGGTGCAACTGGTGCTTATACTTTTGCCAACGTGGGTTCTGCATGGACAGCAAATACTGCTAAGGTTGCTGGTGATCAGGTATTCTTTGCTGGAAATCTTTACACAGTAACTGTTGCAGGAACTACAGGAACTTCGGCTCCAGATCATACTGTAGGTAGTGTTTCAAATACACCATTAAATAGTACATTATCTGGAGTTATAATTACTGGAACTGCAGGACAATTTAGCTGTACATCAACTTCTTTATCTTTGGGGCAACCAATAACTATTACTGGAAGCTATGGTGGTACTGGTTCTATTACTAGCTACGCAACTGGTACTACATATTATATTATTACAACAAATGGTACAACTACCTTTACATTATCTGCGAGTTTAGGTGGTTCCGCAATTACTACAACTGCAGGAACTCCAACTGGTTTAACGTACACAACTACTGGCGGAACATTAGTATTAACATACGCTGGTAATTCTGCAACTATTAACTCTACCAATGCTGCAGTTTGTGCTCTAATGCAAACTGTCTCTGTTGGTAAATACGTAACTATCTCAGGTTCAACTACTGCTGGAAATAATGGTACTTACCTAGTTACTAAAGTGGTTGGAAATGGAACTTCAACTGGTACTATTACTGTTCTTAAGACTGATAACTTTACAGCTGAATCTGCTGTAAGTGGAACCACAGTTAAACTAAGAACTCTATTCGTAGATGAGATCTCTCCAAAGGGTAGTTCTTCAGTTAATAAATATATCTCGAAAGCGATTAAACTAGAAAACCCATCTAACTTCTTTAGAATTAGACTTGCTACTAACTGCCCAAGTGAATCAAATGTATTGGTATATTATAAAACCAGTCCAGTTGGATCTACTCAGGACGTAGAATTGATTAACTGGACATTAAGTTCTCCAGATGCTCCTATTAAGAAAGTTCAGAATGGCGATGGAACATTCTATGATGTGGATTACTCTGAAGAAAACCTAGTACCATTTGATTCTATCGCTGTTAAGATCGTAATGCAGTCTACTAATAGTTCTGCACCTCCAAGAATTAAAGATCTGAGAATCATTGCTTGCGCATAATATGTATATAAAAGTTGAAGGAAATACTGGATTAGTTAGGGATCCTGCCACTATGGCAATCCTAAATACTAATAGAGCAGACTATGATAACTACATGCGTAGAAGAGAATCCCTACTGTCCGATAAAGAACAAATCGTAAATCAGGCAGAAGAAATAAATAACATAAAACAAGATTTGAGTGAAATCAAACAGATGCTAACAGCATTATTGCAGCCCCGCATAAAAGGATAAGTAAAAATGTCAACACTAGTCTTAAGAGCCACTAAAGGTTCTCCGTTAACTAATACGGAAGTCGATACTAACTTTAGTAATTTAAACACGGATAAACTGGAATCCACCTATGCTGGTGCCCTAAGTGGTGTAACTGGTGTCGGTACATTAGCCACAGGTACTTGGAATGCTACTGTAATTGCTGGTCTATACGGTGGTACTGGTGTAGCAAACAGTGGTAAGACAATTACGCTAGGTGGTAATCTTACTACCTCTGGCGCATTTGCCACTACACTAACTGCCACTGCCACTACTTCTGTAACGCTACCAACAACTGGTACTCTTGCAACACTAGCTGGTACAGAATCCCTTACAAATAAGAAACTTGGTAGCTTGACTACTAATGGTCTTGTCACTACTTCTGGTTCTGATGGTACTCTTAGCGTAACTACTACGCTTGGTGTTGCTACTGGTGGTACTGGTACTACTACAGCGTTTACTGCTGGTTCTATTGTTTTTGCTGGAACTTCTGGTGTTTATAGTCAAGATAATTCTAACCTATTTTGGGATAATACCAATGATCGTTTAGGTATTGGCACAACAAGCCCTGTAACCAAACTTGAAATTGCTGGTAGCAACAACAATACTTGGAATGTAACAGCATCCATTACTGGCACAACGATGACTGTAACTGCTGTCTCAAGCGGAACAATTGCTGTTGGTGATTTGGCTTATGGTACTTCTGTGCAAGCGTATACAAGAGTAACCGCCCTCGGTACAGGAACTGGCGGTATTGGCACGTATACGGTTAGCGTTTCGCAAACAGTTGCATCAGCAACCATATATGGAACTACGCTGTACGGCACTACGCTCATCAGAATAACTGACACAGATACAGCGCAACTTAATGGTCAACCAAATGGCGCATTGCAGTTTTACACATCTGATACTTCAGCAACTGCTGGTGTAGCTGCTTATGTTGCCGCACTTGCTGAAGACACTTCTCCAGACACAGCACTTGTATTTGGTACACGAGATGACGCTGGTGGTGGCATAGACGCTAATGAGCGTATGCGTATCGACTCCAGCGGTAATGTGGGGATTGGTACTGCTTCACCTGTAAGTCAATTACATTTAGCTAAAACCAGTGATTTAGTATTCACTCAAAGTGGATATGGTATTTCTTGGGGTGGAGCGGATAACGGCTCTCCAAGAATTTATGGATCTTCCGCAGGTATTGGTGGTGTTAGTGGATATCTAGCATTCAAAGCTTCTACAGGTAGTGAAGCAATGCGTATCGACTCCAGCGGTAACGTGGGTATTGGTACTGTTACACCAACACAAAAACTTAGTGTTGCTGGAGTACTTAGTTTTAATAGTGCAGGTGCCTTTAGTGGTTCGGGCTACGAGATAGCACAAGATGGCGCAGCTTTCTTGTGTTTTTCAGGTGGGTCTGCTGGTACACGATTTATAAATGCTTCTTCTGCTACTGAATGGTTACGTATTACTTCTGCTGGTGGTATATCATTTGGTACATCTGGTTCTGCTTACGGCACATCTGGACAGATTCTAACATCTAATGGTAATGCTGCTCCAACTTGGAACACATCTACTGCAGCATCAACTGGTAAAGCAATTGCCATGGCAATAGTCTTCGGAGGATAAATAAAATGACTACAAATTATACTTGGAATGTTCTTGAAGTTAAAGCAGACCAATCTACTGGTGTTGTAAATAATGTTACCTGGGAACTTACTGCATCTAATGGTGTTACAGAATCTAAAATTAGTTCTATCGCTTTCCCTAAAGAAGAATTTGTTTTTAGTCAATCAACTACAGAAGAACAGCTTATTGACTTAGTTAAAACTACTATTGGTTCAGCTGAAGAAGCTGCATATATTAATGAAGTTAACAAGCAAATTGACAATCAACCAGAAAACGTAACTCTTTCATGGGTTGCAGAACAATCACCAGAATAATCAAAGAGGAAATAAAAAATGGCAGCCCCAAATATTGTAAACGTAGCAACCATCAATGGTTCTATCGCATATCAAGCATTAACAAACACAAACAATGTATCTCTTGTTAGCAATGCAGCAGCAAGTAATACTGTGTTTAAAATAAACAACATCTTTGTGTCAAACGTAAATGGTGTTTCAGCAGCAACTGTTACTTTGTCGTACATGGCTTCAGCTAACGCTGTGACTAATGGTACGCTGACAACAGCCACTGGTACTGCGTATCGTATTGCTTATCAGATTTCTGTTCCAGCAAATACTACTTTGATGTTGCTTGATAAAGCTGGTGCGATTTATCTACCAGAAAATGCTTCATTGGCAATTCAGGCTGGTACAGCAGGTTATCTAGAGGTTGTTGCTTCATACGAAACAATTGCTTAATTTAGTTTTTGAATAAGACGGGACAACATGTCTAAGAGATACCCAGGAAATTCTATTACTGGAAACCCAGTAGCACTATCACAAACATCAAACAATGGTATTTGGGATCTTAAGGATAACTATACTGCCGTAGGAAATAATACATGGCAATCAGCTGGTAGTGGTACGTATGAGATTCCAAATTCGTTGAGATTTAGAGCAGCAACAAGTTCACATCTTAGTAGAACACCAACTGTTGCTGGTAATAGAACAACGTGGACATTATCACTTTGGCTTAAACGTGGAACCATAAGTAACGATTACCAGCGTATTTTTTCTGCTAGAGGTAATGCTGGTGAATTGACTGAATCTGTTTGGAACAATGATGGTGGAGCACAAGACACTTTAGTTGTCGAAAATTTTACAGGTGGTGTTCAGTCTCGTCTTATATCTACACCTGTTTTTAGAGACCCTTCTGCATGGTATCATATAATTCATGCTTATGATACCACTCGGGCAGCTGCGCCTGATAGAGTAAAAGTTTATATAAACGGAAGTCTAATTACGTTTCGAAGTGGAAGTTATCCAGCACAAAACGTAAATACTTATATGAACAGTACGCAAGTACATAAAATTGGAAACGGAACTGATTACGCAGTTCCTTTCGATGGTTACATGGCAGAAGCTATCCTAATTGACGGTGCAGCATTAGATCCATCTTACTTTGGTTATACCGATCCTATTACTGGTATTTGGCAACCAAAGCGTTACACTGGTGGTTATGGTACTAATGGTTTTTACCTACCATTTAATCAGTACGCTTCCCGAGTAATGCTTGGTAAGAATTACAATCCAAGCAATTTACTTGTTCGTTCAGAAGAACTTGATAATGCTTCATGGTTAAAACCAGCAGCTGCAGTAGCCCCAGTCGTTACTGCAAATGCCATAGCTGCTCCTGATGGATCTACCACAGCAGATTTAGTAACCTTTGCTGGTGCCACAACGCACCCAGCTTATCAAGAAGTTACTGTACCAACTTTTGTACCTGGTGATACGTATACTGCAAGTATGTATTTAAAGACTTCAGTTGCTGGTACTTATAATTTACAGTTGGTTTATTTCTACGCTAGTGGTGGTAATCAAGATGGTTACGCTAACGTAGTATTTAATTCAAGTGGTGTACTAACTTCTTGTACCGCATCTAGTGCTTACATGTCAGCAAGTGCACAATACGTTGGTAATGGATGGTATCGTGTTTCTGCAACTAATCAATGGTTAAATCAAGGTGGTGCGCTTCCTGGAACAACTATTCGTACTTCGATCGGACCAGGTTCTGGTGCATCTTCCATACATGTATGGGGTGCGCAGATAAATCTTGGTAATACTGCTGATCCTTATGTACAAACAGTTGCATCTGCTATTAATAATAGCTGGGCTCCAAATGGTGGTTTAGTTGTAGGAACAAATGTTGTTGCAAATACAGGCAATATTATTCACAGTAGATATCTAAGATATACTGATGGTAGTTTGCCAGGTACTCTGTTTTCTCCAAATACTAGCGTATTCACTGGTTATGCCTTAACAGGTGCTGGTGAAGGTAAGAATAATGTTCCAATTCGTTACACCCCACCAACTCCAATCCCATATGTTACACTTGAGATTAAATACGGTAACAGTAATAACAACAACGCAAATGGTGCTCAACTAGTTATAAATGGCACACAAGTTGATACTATTCCCTATGCAGGT
>Ga0181356_1000129_pt1 | contig 30614 bp, 22 predicted proteins | sample Fa13VDMM110SN_FD_130104 | JGI IMG/M metagenome (GOLD analysis project Ga0181356, IMG submission 130104) | Freshwater viral communities from Lake Michigan, USA - Fa13.VD.MM110.S.N | ecosystem: Environmental > Aquatic > Freshwater > Lake | place: USA: Michigan | collected 2013-09-24 | reverse complement strand
TCTTATTGAATTCTGTAGATATGGTTTTACTAAATTTAATTCTTGCTTGTTGTATTTTTGATTTGACATCAAGAACGTCTAAAGCGTCTTTAACCGCTTTAACATTTTGTATTGCATCATCAGAAAAGTAAAAATCATTATATCCTTCTGCTGCTTTTGCAGTCATCCAATCGGCTTTTGCTTGAGCCGCACTATTGCCTAATCCAGTTATATTTTTTAATGGTATATTTATACCTATAGATTTTAGAAATTCATTAATAGGGCCCGCCGAATCTGCAGGGCGAGCAGTAAGTATAAAGAAATTATCTGGGCCAAACTTGCCAATCATTTTCTTCATCTTTTCAACCATAGGGCCTGGTTTGCCATTAGTAACTTTGCTAAATTCCGAAAAGTCAAATACTGCTCCTTCGCTTAATAATTTAGATCCGTCTTTTGCAAACTCTTCAGCATTTAATTTACCTTTGGTTCCATCGGACATTGTGTATAGCACATTGCTTTTTGTCAAGCCAACAGTGTCATCAAAATCAAAAACAGAAATTCCTTTTGGTGTTTTAGAAAACTTAGGGTCTAAAGATTTTACAACAGCATCTTCCGTTGTTTTGCTTTGCTTAATTGCTAAATTTTGTTTGTATTTTGTGAATAATGCATTATTAGAAGCTGCATTATCAATATTATATTTTGATTTTTGATTAAAATCAATTAATGTAGGAAATACTCTAATTCTATTGTAATCACCGCCTCTAACTAATCTAGCTGTTAATTTTACTTTGCTAGATAATTGAGGAACGCCTAAATTAAGTATGTCTTGTCCTAAAGAGAACAATCCATTTTTACCTATATTTATATAATGAACATCTTTATTATTATAAAGTTGCTCAATAACTTTTTGATCTATATCAACAGATGTGGTAAGATTCTTTTGAAAACCTTTAGTTTTTAATATTGCATGCTGTTCTTTTGTTATTTTATACGGCCATTTAGAAGTTTCTACCCCTAAGTCTTCCGCAGCTTTAGAATAAGCTTCAAATGAACCTAATTTAGATTTTAACTTTTTAGATAATTCATCTAATCCATCTATTTTTTGCGAAGGACTAAAAGAACCATTTTTAGAATCAAATTCCATTGAAAAACTACCCATTTGAGCAAGTTTATTTAGTTTAACTTCAATGTTTAGTATATCTTTACCTAATTGAATATTAATGTCTCCAGATCCAGTTGAATCAAAACCTTGTGCTTTTGTATTTATTACTTTTACACCAGTTAGTTTAAGTTTTTTTAATTCTTTTAATATTATATTTTCATATTCAGTTCCTCTTACTCCGGCTTTAATGTTTTGAAGTTTTGCAACAAGATCAATATAATCGCCAAAAACATATTCTTTTGCCAATTCTCTTTCATCTAAAGGCAATTTATTAAGAATAGTTTCTACCTCTTTTGATTCTATACCAAAATCAGATGCAGCATGGAATAAGTCTGAAGTAACTTGTCTAAAGTTGTCTTTTGTAATAGAAAATTTAACATTACCTCTTTCTATTTGCCTTGAAATTTCGGTTTCTACATTGCCTATTAGCTCAACACCTAATCTTTCTTGATTGACTTTAAACGCATCAAATATAGGCCCTTCATTTTCAAAATCATTATTAATTATATCAAACGCAGACTCTTCCGCAATTGCTTTTGCCAAAGATTCTTTTCTACCTCTTAACGGGTTTCCATCGGGGCCAATTACTTGATCAAGAAATTGGGAATCTGATATGTTATTATTAACATTAGGTAATCTTCTAACTAATTCAGCACCGGAGGTTCTTCCAGCGTTATCGGTAGATGTTTTTTCTCTATCTATTTTTTGACCAACCCAATTAGGATAATTAACCCATTTGCCATCAATTTGTTTTTGAATAGCAATAGGCATGCCTCCTTGCCCGTCTTTACCCATTAACCAGGTGGTGGTCATATTCTCAAGGACATACTGTTTATTATCTAATAACCAATTTTGTAATTGATTATCTTTTTTACCGCCCATTGCAGTTTTAACATCAATATCTAATTGTTTACCAATTTGATCCCTAATTTCAGAAATTAATGGAGTTACAGTCTTATTTAATGACACTGGAGCATCAATCCTAGACTTTAACGTTCTAATAACAGATAATATCTTTTTATTAGCTGATTCTAAGACCTCTGGACTAAAAACTTTTGATTCTAATGCATTCTTATATTTTGGTTTTTCTTTTACTTCTGAAACAGTTTCTGCAGCCATCAATCCCTTCTCTTCGGTAACGTCTTTACTAAATGATTCGTCTAAAACTCTTTTTGACGAGGCAATAGCTCTTAGGGGTAATTGCTTATTTATATATGCTGCTAATGGAACTCCCCTACTTGCATTGTAACTTCTAATAAGATCCAGAATTCCACCTGATCCAGTTTCAATTTCGTCAGTTAATAATTCTCGGTCAAATCCAGGAGCATCTCTACGCTTATCTACAATTTTATTTGTAATAGGTTTAAATAGTTTTATAATTTCAGCCGCACCATTTAATCCTTTTTCATCATATATTTGTTGAACTTTATCAGAAGATAGAGTTCCTTTCTCGTTATTAATTATTTCTTTAACAGTATCTTCCTCAGACACTTCTTTTTTAATAACAGGTTTAGTTTCTGTTTTTTCTTTTTCAATAGCTCTTTTAATCTGAGCTTTTAAACTAGCAACTTGCTGGTCAAAATCATCTGGATCAAAATCACCTTCATTATCCTCAAGTTCATTTAATTGATCTTTTAAAGTTTCAGATTTTGTTTTAGACATTTTTGTTACGCCAGAAATATTTTCTCCAGCTTTTAACAATCCTTGTGCTCTTTCAGAAAGTTTTCCTTTTTTAATTGTTTTAGCGTAATCTTTTATAAAATTATAAATATCTCGACCGTCTTCAAATTCTATGTTTTTAAATCCCTGCTTTACGAATATTGGTTTAATAACACTATTCCATAAACTTATTAAGGTTTCTTTTACATTGTCAGACCAAGTTATTGTTCCATTGCCTAATAACTCAAAATATTGAGTCATATACTCATCCGGGGCTATTTCTAACTCCTCAGCGGTATATGCTTCCATTCTTGTATCTAATTTCGTTCTTTCTGATTTGCTTAAAACACTTAAAAATTTATCTTTTAATTCTATTTTACGTTTAGAATCAGAAAATTCAGACTTTAATATATTATGCAGTAATTCATGAGGAGCAACATTTAATGCACCTACTTTAGCTGCTCTTTCTTTATTAACTAATATTTGACCATTAGGCAATGCAAATCCATCAGATTTTGTTATATCCTGTTGTTTTTCATTATTCTCCAATGCCCATTTATCATAAGCGACTTGAGCTTCTGCTGTAGTTTCAAACACCTCAACACTTTTTCCACTGCCTATTGCGTTTTCATATACTTTATTTCCTTCTTTATCAACAATCGCCTCTATAGATTCTATGCTTTTATCTAAAGTCTCTTTATTAGTTTCTATTTTTATTCTTTCTCTTTCGCTAATAGCAATTGTTGCTAATTCAGAACTTATTTCTTTAAGTCTTTCAGTTTCTGGAGTTACTAAATCTTTGTCTTTACCATCAATGGCTTTCTCAATATTAGCTTTTTCTAACATTAGCCCTAAAGCTTTCTCTTTTGCTCCACTGGCAAACTCAGAAGGTATTTTAACACCCGCGCTTCTTATAGTTCCAAGAGTTTCTAGCTCGGTTTGTTTTTGTTCTTTAGTAATATCTCCTACTTTAAATCTTTCCTCTATATTCTTAGAAGCTTCATTAAAAAATTTATCTACTTGTATAAGATTAGCCATATTTGCGCCGGATAAATCAAACATAGTAGCAACTTTTGTAGCCGATGCACGTAATTCAATACCCGTTTGAGTTTTTATAGTGCCTACAAATGGAAATACAGCGCCAATAATTCCTCCAGCTTTACCAGCTTCGTTTATTTCTTCAAGATTAATATACTTGCTAACATCCCCTTGTAATTGTAATCCTTTAACAGATTGGCTTATAGCTTGCTGAGCGCTCTCTGTTAAGTATTCACCTAATCCAGATTTAGCAATATTAGTGCCACTTTGTATCATTGATTTAGAAAAGTTTTTAATTTCTCCTCTAAATAATGATCCAAGTACTGTTTTAGCATCATTACCAAATCCTAAAGCTTTACCTGTATTTTTAAGTATATTTAATTGAGAAGCGTACTCTAAACTTGCGGATAAAGCAGCTCCTGCGGCAGCCTCAGCTCTATTAGCATATTTGCCTTCACCAATTGCTTCTGCAATCTCTTTATTAGTTGGAGTTCTATTTAAATCTTCTCTTAATCCAGTTTCAATTGTATCATAGTATTGATTGCCGTATTCTTGAGTGAATATATTAGCAGCACTAAGACCAACTAATAATGGATTACCAGTAGCAGCTGCTGCTCCGGTTAATAATAAATTAGGAGCTTGCTGCCCAACCAATGTAAATACATCATTTAATTGAACACCATCTTTTAAGTCCGCTTTATTAAATAAGTCGGTATATTCCCTAGTATTAGCAATAGTTTCAACTCTATCGTTAATTATGGAAGTTGTTTTATTTAAATACTTTTTTAATCTAGTTTTAGCTTCTCCATATGTTTTTGGAATATCTTGCTCTTTAGGATCATATGTGTTTAATTCTTTATTTTCCCATTCATAACCAAAGGATTTATCTATAGGGGCGTCATCTGGCTTATCTTTAATATTAGAATAAATACTATTAAGATCAGCTATTTGGCCCTGATTGGTAGATACTAAAGATTGCTCAACTGCGCTACCAACATTTATAAACCCTTCTTGAATACCCTCTGCAAGCTTTCCTACTCCTTGAATAATTTTCCCCCCAACCCCAATTAATCCACCTCGCTTTTCTAATGCTTTACCAATTTTTTCACCGGTGTCATAGAAGCTTAAAATGCCTTCTTTGCTTCTTTCATATTGTTTTGTTAAATTTATTGCTGCTTGATCTTCAATAGATGCAAACGCTTGATTTAGGTTTTGAAAACCTGAAGAATTAACTAAAAAATCAGACGTAGTTATTGCCGCATAATCCTGAAGTTCTTTTGTTGCTTTAGCAACTGATTCAGGAGTATCTAAAGTATATTTTTTTTTTATTTCCGCAATCTTGCTTTCTATTAAAGGAGCCGCTTTTGCTTGTGCATATTGCTGTTCAAATTCAAAAGCTTTATCTTGAGAGGCTAATTTTTTTATATTTAATGCAACCGCATTGTCTATTTGAGCCTTAGTTTTAAATTTAGTAGGATCAATATCCTGCATTACATAATCAACCGCTTCTTGCCTAAGAACGGTTTCATATTTATTGGTAAGTTGATTATATTTTTTTTCAGTATAATTAGTTCTAGGCAATAATTTAGAAATAAATAACGCTCTGTCTTCTGGTTTGTAATCTTTAAGGAATTCAAATTTTCCAGTTGCATTCATTGCATCTTTTGAATCCTTGTTAAAAGCAGCTTGCTGTTCTTTAATAGGGGTTTGATTATAATAGGTTAATTTACCATTATTGTTTTCTTCACTATCGGGAAATAGATTTCTAGCAAAGTCTTTAACATCATCCCATAGGGAAGGTTCTTTAGTATCTTTAGGAACTAAGTAACCTCTAGAATCGTATTTATACCCTTGACCTACAGGCTTAGTTGCCTTCGCTGGTTTTGGAGCAGGCGTTTCTTTAAACTTTTGTAATCCAAGCGGATCGTATGGTTTTATTTCCTCGTAAAACGGGTTATTTGATGAAACCGAAGAAGGTTTTGCCGATTTGGATGCCGTACCTTTTGCTGTTGCAACTGCATCCTCTTTTACAACAGTTTTTTTCTTTCCCGGCACTTTTGACTTTTTTGGCTTAATACCTCTATTGCTAATAAATTCTTCCAACGTCATATTTTCCTTCTTTGCAGATGAAATTAATTCGTCTTCAGTATACGTATACCCATTTGGGTGAATATATTCATTCATAAATATTAATTTAATTTATTATTATGGGTTTGGTTTATTTGAACTTCCTGATTTTAAATAATTTATAACAGCTTCTGTAGTCTTAAAAGCTAACTCTTTAAGCCCTGATGTTTTTTCAATTAAAAAGTTGGCCCCATCATAGGAAACTTTACGTCCATCATAAATAAATTCACCAATATCTCCTTTTTTTATAGCTAAAACTCGTTTTACTACTGACTCAATTGATTCTTTTTTATCTTTTTTATCTTCTTCATTAGTTTTTGTTTTTTTAGACTTTTCGGCTTTTTCTACAAAAGCAACTTGATTTGGATCCGGTTTTAATAACGGTTGCGTTGGTGCTATTTGAGTATTAATATAGTATTCTTTATAATCCTCAATAAATTTCTTTTTACCTGCTGCATCTAATGGTTGATCAGGATCAAAACAATAATCAATCCCAGACCAACGTCCTTGAGGCGTGGCTATTATCTCATTGTAAAAGTCAATTGCAGAAGATTGGTTTGCTTCTAATAATCCATTTGCTTGAGCCGTTAATGTAGTTTGGAAATTAAGATCGCTTTTAATTGCGGCAATATCTACTTCTTGTGTATAAGTTGTCATTTCAGTACCATCTGAAGTTTTTATTTTATTTACTATAACTTTAGGTTTACCATTTTTTTTAACTAAAAATTGAGGGTTAATCTGGCCGGTAGGCATTGGATCTCCTTTTTCCCCTGGCTTTGGTGGAACAGTTTCAAATATACTTGAATTTGTAGATTTTAATTTATCAAATTCCACTATTTGATTTGGAATAGTTCTAATAATTCCATTGCCCTGAGAAATCTTTTTTAATTGGTCAGCATCAAATTCTTGTAAAACATTACCGTCTGCATCGCTTACTTTCCACATTAATTTTGTGGGATCATTGTCCTTAAAATATACTTCTTTTTTACCAGGAACTTTTTGTAATAATACATTCATAGCGTTAAGAAACTTAGGGTTATTACTTGAAGCAATTCCGCCTTGAACCGAAACGCCCTTAGCCATATCTTTCATAAAAGTTTCGCTGGCACCGGACATTGTAGCTATTGATTGTACTACACTATCAACTGACCCTTGTATTTGACCCAGTCTTTTCATTGCGCCTTGCTTATCTTCCAATGTCCCATTCAACATCCCCGACCGAATCTTTACCGCCTCACTTATTAATGGCTCATATGTTTTTGCCCAATCAACTGATGGATCTGATGCTGTAGATTTTGCTAAATCTGTATATAATGAAAACTCGTATTCTTGAGCTTTCATTTCATTAGCTTTTATTTGCTTAGCATTTTCTTCTAATTGTGTTCTTATTTCTTTTTGTCTTATAGCATAAGATTGAGCAATGCCTGAAGTTGCTCCAGATATAGTATCTTGAAGCCTTTGATAAGCCTGCGCTGATTGTGTATCTATGTACGTTTCTGGATTTGAGTAAGCTCCCATATATGGTATTTGTTTATTTATTTATTATAATGTAGGTGTGTATGACCCCCAAGTCTCACCAACTTCAGTAGGCGGTTTAGGTAAATTAACCCCACTAGCACTTGATCCACTTCCCATAGCGCTCATATAAGATCCAGCGGTTGAAGCAAGACCTCCTATCATACCAGTTAAAGCTGATGTGTAATTAGCACCTGCTTGTCCAAGTTGTGCCTCTGCTCCGCTAAGTTGCCCAGCTACTCTATCAATTTTACTTTGCTCTCTTCCTTCTCTAGCTCCAAACATAAATTGTTTACCAGAAGCTTCTGCTTGTTGAATTCTTTGAGCTTCACTAATTTGAACGCCTTGGATTCTTTGAGCTTCAGCCATTTGCATTCTTTGCATGTCAGCTTCCCCTTGAGCTTTTAATTTCTCATTAGCGGCTTCTTGTTGTTCAATGTTTGAAGAAATGCCTTGTTTACTTTTTAGTGCGGCTTGAGCTAATGCGGTTGCCCCTCCGGCACTTGATCCAGTTTCTTTTAATGCATCCAGCGTGTTTGCTAAAGCCATATCCGCTTCTTCCGCTTGGAATTTGGATGCTTGAGTTGCTACTCCTAGATTTGCATAAGGATTACTTATCATACCAGATAGGTTTTTAGCAAGACCGCTAACATCCTTAACCCCTTCGTAAGGATTAATAATCGCTTGTCTACTATTTTCTAAGCTATCTAATTGCGCCTGTAATTGTTTTCTTTTTTGTTCAGCGGCCGCTGCAGCTCTTTCTGCCGCACCCATCCCCATTATTCCTCCAATTATTTGTGCTCCTGCTCCAACAAGCATACCTGCTGCTAATGGTATTGGCATAATTATTTATTTTTAAGTTTGTATTATTTTTATTTTATCTTATTTAATAAGATGACATTACATAAGTTGAAGACACAGAATACAATTCTGCAGCAGTCGGTGTTGTTGGATTAACAAATACCATTTTAACAGTAGAGAAAAATCCTTTTATACCGTTCATAGAATTACCATAAATAACCTCACCATAAGTTGCTGGTGTACTATTTATAATCGTTCCAAAGTATTTATTTTCTTTTCTTTTAAAGCTATTTTCAAACAATTGATTTTCTAATGCTGCTAAGTTTAAGGCGTCCGATGCTTTGCTTATTGGAACCGCTGTATCTGAATTTGAATATAATGCTTCTAATGACCAACCGGATGAACCTTCGTAATTCAAAGTATTAAAGTTTTTAGACATTGAAACTTCAGGATTGAATATTAAAGTAACATTAGCATCATATTGTACACCGTAGAAATTACAATAATTTACAAATGTTGTTGTTGGATCCGCATAATGTTTCCATATATTACCATTCTTAAAAGTATAAAAACTATTTCTTAAACTTCCTGAAAAACTTGGTTTAAATGAAAACCTACTTGTCCAACCATTACAATCCTCATCGAATGCCAATGTTTGAAACTCTGTTGTATTTGGCGGTTGCAATGATAAAACATATTGTTTATTATACATATCCCACCCACCGATTAATTTTCCCGCATTGCCAATTTTCGATAAATTATCTCTAAAGTAATCTATCATTCCATACGCTGATATTTCAGTTATACCATCTTGGGATAATCTTAAAACAACATTTTGATTTTTATCTACAAAGTATTTTCTGTATCCGTAAACAGCAAAACTTTCTGGATTAGTACTTATGCCATAGTTACCTGCATATTGTTGAACCTGGCCGATTACTTGAGCTCCAGATGTAGTCATTGGTTGTCCTTCTGCAGAATAAACGGCATCTTTGTCAATTAACGCTCTACTTACTTTTGATTCTTGGAATATAATTAAGTTGGTATCTTCTGCATATAATTTTTGTATTGACCCAACAGATGGATCAACACTTCTTGTTATATCGTCTGCTACAGAAAATTGATTTGTATTGTTAATGCCTGTTCTCGAATTAAATATTCCAGAATAGATTATAGAATTAAATCTATGCTGTTGAGTTGTTGAATCCTCTGCTAGGTATGCTTTAACGCCAAAATCAACAGAGGTATTATTATAGCCTCCTCTGATTCTAGCCTCTTCAATATACCAATCATTATTGCCCGTAGCATATGCAGCAGGGACATGGGTAAAATCTTGTATTGGACCAAAAAATATTTGTGTTGTTGTTGGTATAATTGCGGTTACAGGGTTAAGTAATGTTATAATAGTCCCTGTTATGTCTATACTCAATACTATATTTGTGAATGGATCGTCAACACCGGTTAAGAAATATTCAATTAATTGTCCAACCCCTAAAAATAAATCAGGGGCGGCTAGTGTCATTGTTGTACCTCCTATAGCTATTTCGCCATCTGTTTCATTTGTAGTGTTTATTACGTCTACAATGCTATCCATTTTTTTTAGCCAAAATGAATTAAAATACTTTAATTCTAGAGTTGCTGCCATAATTAATAATTACTTGTTTTTTTATATTTTTAGCTATAGTGCTGTATATTGATATAGATTTCTTCCATAATTGGCTAACGTTTCAGGCGTTACTAACCACGCTGTTTGTATTGTATTATCTGGAAACGTTTGCGGAATAACTTGACCAATTGCATCAAACTGAGCACAACATATAGGCTTATTTGTTGGCACACCCATTCCTATAATTGATACCGTAGATTCATTGTAATCTCTAAGAGTATTAAAGAATAAATAAAACTTATCTGCAACTGGAGGCTCCCATAATGTGGCTAACGCTGAGTCTGAATAAAACTGTTTAACATGCAAAGGATTATTAGTGGTTGCATATACTGAACCTAATGGAGTTCCATTTATGGTTCTAAATATCAAATCAGTTCCTCCTGGTATTATTGGTAAGGTTACACTCATTACAATAGTAACTCCATCTGCTAAAATATCTGCAACCTTGCCTCCGTAAGTATCTAAATATAAACCTGGAACTATTTGCGGATTATTAACTGTTAATTTTATTAAATTATTTCCAGTTGTTGTTGTATCAGAAGTTGCTGTTGTAGAGAATGGAAATCCTATAGAAGCGTCCTGAGTATTATAAGGTACGGCCCCTGGATAATCTGTAACCGGTTCCGCAAGCTGAACAGAGTATTCTATAGGTACTACAGGATCTGGAACAGGGCTTGGAGGGGTATAAGTGTAATTTGCATCGCGCACATTCACTATAGTGTAAAAATCATAGCCACATTGCAAAGGAGGTTCAAAAATTATTCCAGGGCGAGCTGTATATTGATGGTATACCACTAAGCAATACTCTCCTACAACAACTCCTGTTGGGTTTGAAATAACCAACGATGTTGATCTTTCCGCAGTAGCATTTTGATCGTTTATACGTACACCTAAAGAATCACCAACCCCGTTTTGAAAAGGTATAATAGTTGAGTTTGGTGATCCTACATTATTATTATCTAATATAGATTGCCATGTGTTATTTGGTGCTGTTGGTTCTCTAAAATACAATATAAAATTTGCTAAACTGGTTCTTTTTTCATTAGTAATACCAGTTCCAATAGTTCTTATTGTAAATTCTAATTGGCCCTGAGTTAATCCTTCAGGCGGTTCAACTATAAAATCCGCGCCATTTTCAATTTGAACGTTATAATAATTTTGATATGCTCCGGTTCCTGAATAAGGAATTCCGTTCCATGATGTATTTGTTAAATCTGGTAATCCTGAATTTTTACCGGTTATAGGGTCTAAAGACAAATTGCTTTTCCCAATATATACGGCTCCGTATCCTTCTCCAACTGGTCCTACGCACCCAGGAACTCCGCTAACAAGCTCAAAAACAAAGCCAGGAGGTGTTGTATAATCTTGTAAATATTTATTTACTGGCTTTGGGCCTACGGTTATATTTACCTGAACAATGTCTTGCTTAGAATCATAAGGAGAAACGCCAACTATTGGAGTTGGTGGGCTAATTAAAAAAGCATCCTGAACCTTAATAAATAATTCATATGTGCCTAGTGGTATTGCTGGATTTTGTAAAAACAACTCTCCTGTATTCGGCGTTATATTAAAGTAAGAAGATGGGTCACCACTGTTAATGCTCCAATACAAATCGTCTAGGTTTGCTGAAACGCTATGGGAGCCATTCACCGCGTCTACTTTTACTATAAACCCGGCTGTTTGATCTATAACTTTATTGTATGCTGGATAATTTGATATAAAGTTTGGCACAATATTTGCTAGTCTATTTCTATATATTATAGTATAATTAGTACCTCCGTATGCAACGTTTACATAAAAATTAAATTCGCTATTTTCTGTAGCGTAATGATCAAAAACAAAATCATCTTTTATTATAAATCTATATGTGCCAGAAGCTACTGGAAATTCTTCAATTCCAAACTTGCTAGTTACGTCGGTTTGTGGGGTATTATTATTTGTTACTAAAGTAAAATACGGAGTGGTTCCGGGGTCAACTGGTATTGGGAATCCAGTGTTATTTAATATGCTAAATGAACTTGTAATATATTTTGAATCTGAATCTCCAGGTGTTGTATTTAGTCCTGCAGGATCTTGATCTTCAAAAAATGAAAATATTAAATCTCCAAATTGTGAAGGGCCATCAAATCCATTGGAAACATCGTAATTTAAATCCGATATTAAGCCGGTTGATGCGGTTTCCCAAAACAAAGCTAAAGCAGATACATCTGGAGTTGTTTCATATACACTTAAAAAAGGAACCATTAATTCATTAATTACTCCAATTGATTTAGTAGTAGATACTCTTCCTATCAATGGTCTTGTTTGTAATTGATAAAAATTTAATCCAGCAGTGCCTTTAATGTTGTCAACGGTGTTTTCTAAAAAATTAAAATCTGTTGAGGTGGCAATAGAAGAAACCACATCCGCTTTTCTAACCGGGAAGTATTGTATGTTTTCAGCTTTTGTAATTGTAAAGTTTATATAAGCCCCAGGACTTGGAATTACATCACTAGAATATCTAGTCCAGTTTGGAGGAGTAAATGTAATTTGTCCTTTTGATGGATTTGTAAAATATAATATTACATTAGTTGGTATTCCGCCAGCAGGAGTAATTGGATTAGTTGTATTAATAATATCTTGTGACGTTAAGGAATCTACTGTATTACTATATTTAACACCTGCAACGGTGTAAATAAAAGTATCGCCAATAGATATAACATCATGGCCAGTATTTAAATTTATTAAAGTAGATCCGCCAACCGCAGCAACAGATTGATCTGCAGTATAGGTCAACAATCCGTTTGAAACAACAACGGTATTTGCATACCATTTTTGAGGATTATCTATAGTTGGAGGAACCCCTGGACCGGGAGTTGCAGGATTGGGTAATTGGCTATTAGCTTCATCACATTGTATTCCATCTCCAGGTTTTATTTCTTTTAAAGCATTTGCATTTTCTGTAGTTGCTAATGTATATGTTATAGTAGTTGCATACTGGTTATTGTAAGGTCTATCCCCTATAAGTTTGCGTGTTGCAGCAGTGTTTTCTACTCTCCCAAATAATTGAACGCTGCTTCGATATTGTTTTTGATCTGGACCAACCTCTGTTAAATCCCTAGGTATTTTATTAATATTATCATTAATTAACACAATGTGACTTGTTTTGCCTTCTTCTCCTATTGGAAACGATGTTGTATTAATTGAGTTTTGCAATTCTGGATCTGGACCTGTATAAACAATTTGTGATCCAAATGTTTGGCCCGCTGGATAGCCGTCAAGCATTCCAGGCAAATAAGCGTTATAATAATCTTGTTGTTGTTGTTTAACTACAACCTTATAAGAATACCACCCAATTTCATTTAATGTATATGCAAACTTTGTATCTACGGGAGGGGTTGGCTGTGCGGGCAAATATAAATTGTTTACAACCCCAGTAGTCGCCACAATCCATTCATCCGGGTTTGCCGTAGCATTGATGCTTAAAACTTTTACATAATCCGTAAAAGCTCCTCTTAGGTAATTTCCTTGAATTGGTTTTACGTTGCCTGCCACTGCAGTGTCTATTTTAAATGTATAAAAATTTCCCGATATAGAACCGCTGACAATTGCAAATCCACTAGGACTAGTTGGTTCAGCATATAAACCGGGTGTTCCCTGAGGTATATTTCTTTGTGACGCAATAGGAGTATTAACTAATACTAATAATGCATTGCCAAACCAATTTCTAACATCTGGGAACGGAGCGGTTTCTGATTGATAAGGTGCATAAACAGTTGAACCACCGTAAACAACACTGCTGCCACTAGGCGTAATCGTTTGTAAATCTACCGATGATAATAATACTGATGATTGTCTTCCAAATTTATCCGCTAGAATAAAACCAATTTGATAGTTACGGTTTTGTTTTAATGTATGATTAGGATATTCTACAAAATTTGTAAATAAATCAGACTTAGGCTGCACCGCTGTATTATAATTTATATTTTGAGGCGGGGTATATGTAGTATAAAAATTACTGTACATAATTCTATTGCCGGATATTTCTTGTCCTAGTGCTCTTGTTGGAACAATATCGTATACTCTTGTTGTTTGATTTTCATTTAATGTTTTATATGGCTTTTGCGATTGGTATGGATAAGCATATATATTGGTATCAGGTATGGCATTCTTTATAGTTACCCATGAGATACTATCAATTACTTTTACGGCTAATGCGTCAGACTCTTTATATAAAACTTCAACGTCTGTTATTTTATAACTATTATTTATAGCAGATCCTTTGTCTGGAAGAGGTATTAATAATTCTATATTGTTAACATAGTTTTCCATCCACTTAATTATGGTACTCCTATATGCTGCTGTTTCATCCCCGTTAATAAAATAGCCCTTTTGTCTAGGTATATATGCTATTTGAGTGAATGGAGCCATTATAGAGTATTCATTATCATCAAACTTAAATCTATAACTAAAACGAACGTATTTATCTTCTAAGAATGCGGGGTCTCCAGGCCAATTAGCATCATCGGACTTGTCAGACATAGTGGAAATTAAAAATGTCAATCTGTCTCCAGCTGTAATAGAAGTGGTGGATTGGTATAATGTGATAGTGTCTACTGTAAAATCCATTACATATCCATAATCACTTCCTGGAAACGAAGTAGAAACAACACTCATTCCATTAGTAATTATTCCATTAATTGAACTCAATACATAAGTATCCCCGAAGCCACTAACTACTGTTGCTGTTGCTTTGCGTACTAATGATATAGGTTCAACCGGAGCGTATTTAGCTACAGAAATTTGCGCCTCTGTAGTATAATATATAGGGTTGCTTATTGCCTTATTATAGTTTATTTTTCTTGGTTGATTTCTATTATCACTCCAAAACAATAATCCCTCTATAAGATTAACACCAATAACTAAATTTGTTTTTGAAAAGTTTAGGAAAGTTCCTTCAACTAAAGTAGAATAAACTAAAGTATTTAAATCATATACAGTTATTTTCATTACCCAACCCTCAGGAAATGGTTGGTATGGTAATGATTCAGCTAAGGTTATTTGGCTTGGAGTTGGATCACTATAATTTGTTAAAAATTGATAAATCCTATTATTTTGATTATCCATGAATATACCAATACATTCCAGGTTTGTAATTGTTTCTTTAGGTATTTGAACATTACCATATACGTTTTGCAGTACTCCAATATTATTAGTTTCGGATTTACCTACTTCTATATTTAGAGCATCTCTATATTCGCTATTAGGTATAAGTCTATCGTCTAAATCTTTATTCATTTTAGACGATAGAAAACTATTTTTTACTTCTGCCATTTATCTTAGTGTTTAATCCATTTAGATTTACCTCTTAATACTTGAGTAATCTCCTCTAACTTGATATTTGATAATCTTATTTTAGCATTTCTCAATGCTGCAAATCTTTCTCTTTTAAATCTTTGAACTAGATACTCCGGGCTGGTTGCTCTTACGCTAAGTATACTATGTAGTATATGTAAGTACATTGCCTCTTCTGCCATCTTAGGAACTTTAGTGTCCATGTCATAAGCTAATCCATCAGATATATATTCTAATATTATTAATGCGCCAACAAGATCACTACTAAATGAAAATTTATTTTCTCTTTCATTTATAGTAAATGTTCCGTTAAAGTTCATATGTTGTGGATCTCCTCCATATCTTCTTCCATAAGCACCTCCGTAACCATAATTATTATAACCATAAGCAAAAGCGTCTCCTCCTAAAGCAATATTATTAATCATAAAGCCTGAGTTATTTTTTGCCCATCTCTCGTCAGTTATCGATGTTCCATCAATATTACTACCAAAATTATCCTGAGTAGGATTTCCTAAAAAGTCTTGAACATTTGGTTGCGTGGGGTTACTTGTAAGTGTTGTAGGATAAATAATATGTTTAACACCGGCTCTATCAACCCACGAGCATTTTACATAGTTAACGTAGTCTTGCGGAATAGGCACGCTTAACCCGTGAGGTATATTCCATTCTACAGACTTAACGCTTTTTAAAGTATCATAACTGAATTCTTGTAACCCTCTTTTAGCATGAAATATAACGTCTGTTCTTTTAACATCTGCTATTAATTTACCCGCACCTACATAAGCAACCATAAAGTTATTTATAATATCATTTAAAGATATATAAGCATAACCACCATAATTCTCTTCTACAGTTGTTCCATAAGCTAATTGAGCAGGATCACTTGGGTTTGCATAATTACCACCGCTTAAAACTTTTAATTGCACAACAATATAAGTTCCGTTAATAGGATTAGCAGGTAGTGTAATTGTATTGCCAGCTACGGCATATATAGTTGTGATTTCATTGAAAGTGCCTGGAATACCAGATGGACTTTCGTATATTTTAAAATTATTTAATCCGTAATCAACATTATTTGGGTCCCAAGCGTCAACCCCACCAAATATTAAATCCGTATTAAATGTTGTAGTAAAAATTCTTTCACTTCCATTTGCAATAAAGCCTTGTGCTCCTTCGTAATATTGTCTATTTGTTTCGGTTATTAAACCGTCATTTGGTATCGGCATCTTTTATTAGCTTTTTGAATTAATACTTTCTGCTTGTGCTTGTTGAGCTGCAATTTGTACAATTTGTGGATCTTTAATAACTATACCTGAATAAAGTAATATTCTAGTTATTAAATTAGTTTGTTCTATAGGATGCAATTCAAATTGCACAGACGAAGCGGCATCATATATATATTGTTGGTTTGCTCCTAAAACAAAATTCCATACCGGATTGGCAGGCTTTCTAACATAGGTACAAGTAATTCCAGTAGTTATCGTTGTTGGGTATACCTTTATTATAAAATCTTTATAGGTATAGATTGGCCAATATTTTGTAGGTTTGGTAATTGGCGATAGATTAAGTTCTAATAATTCATTTGGTTGAACATACTGAACTTCTTTATCATCATTGTAAATTACAGTACCTAACTTATAAAAGTCTGTTACTGCCGGTATATTAAAGCCGCCCGCTATAGGAGAACATACGCCGTCTTCTTGGAAGATTGCAATTTTTTGTTGTAGGTTTTTTACACGATCAGCATATTCAGTATCATTGTCTGGTATACGAATTTGTTGATTTAGACTATCAAAATATTCATTAAATATTTCAAGTTGAACTTGCGTTGCTGTTTTATTAAATTCATCAGGAGTTATATAGCCTCTCTGCTCCTTATTTATTATTAATAAAACGGTTCTATAAACCGTATCTACACTTATTGCCATCTGTTATTTTTATTATAATATTAAGGCGGTAACCTTAGCTACCGCCTATATATTAGTATTACGTGTTATTCAAATTTTTTTGCTATAGACTGATAAATTTCTACACCTTCATCGGTCTTGAAAAATGCAGCCATTGCTGAATAAGGGTTCTCATCGAACGGCACAGTCATTAACTTTTTACCGTTGCTTGCCCATTTAAAGTCTCTTTGATCTTGAGACAATGTAATAATGTTAGCTTCACATGCTTTAATAGCAAAATTACGAAGTTGTACATTTTCATCATTCGCCAATTCTAAGAACAAATACGGATCTTGTCTAGCGAATAATAGTAAATCTCTTTTTATCTCCTTAGAAGTCATCTTAGATGCTTTAGATCCGATCTCAACACGTATGATTGCTTCAGCTTGATCAATATCCATTTCCATTGCGGCAGACATTGCTTCTACTTGCAATTCTAAAATATCTAATTCATTTATTGCGTTTTGTACCGCGCTAAATTCACGATATTTTTTATTAAGCATTGGATGATACAAAGATAATAATTTTTGTAAATTTTGTTGTTCTTTTGGTATTGTTAAAGTTCCATCTTTAAACATAATATGCCCTAACGTTGCTTCCCCTTTTTGTTCGTCTACAAATGGTGAATTTTGATTGGTTGCATATCTTAATTCTCTTTGTTCTTTAGTGCTCTCATCAAACCATAATAATGGAAATCTTCTTGAGTGTCTAGATGATATTGTATAAGTTAATGGGGTAATATGCCCTGTTAATATATAAGTTCTATCTTTAATTTCCCAAGTATTATCTTGGATTGGTGTTTCTTGTTTTACTTTTGACATGATATAATATAATTAATTAATTGTTTTTAAAAAGTAAAAGTTGCCCCCGTAATTACAACAGGGGCAAAATTTACAAAGTATAATCTATTATGCTGTAGTTACAGAAGTAAACAATACAAAATTGTTAGCTCCTTGTACGCATAAGCATCTTTCAGACAAGAAGTTTACCTCCATTGCATCAAGATCAGATGTATAAGCTCCTCCAACAGAACCAGTTACCCATGATTTCATTCTTCTATCGTCAGCTTGAGCAGCTCTATAACGAACATGTAAGAATGGTCTACGGATATTAGTTCCTAAGATTTGATCGTATACAGTAGAAGTACCAGCAGGTACAAGAACTCCATCAATACCTGATTTTGCAACTGCTCCACGAGTAGATGCATCATTTAAGTATTTCCAGTCAGTTTTGTAAAAATCGTAAGAACCTCTTCTAAATCCAGAGAATCCTAAGTTCAACGCCATTTCTTCAGAGTTTTCAAATAAACCGTAAGCAACACCACCTGCAGCTCCAGAAGATAATGCAGCAAGCATATCATCAAAGTCAAGAGATGTTTGACGGTTTAAGAATAACATGTTTTCTTCGATAGCTCCTTGAGTATCTAAGTTTTTCAAGATTGAATCAAACTCAGTTAAACCTGCAGCAGCAGTAAAGTTGTTCAATACATTACCTCTTTCGTTAATAGCAGAGAATAAACCTTGAGTACCTTTCTTATTAGCAATATCAGCAGCAGAATTTAAAGTAGCCATTTCACCTTCAACTACAGCCATTTCTAAGTAATCTTCGAAACGCAATCTTGTTTCAGATTCAGCTTTCAAATACCAGTAGTATCCATTTGCTCCATCTTCAGTAGCAATTTCTACCCATCCGATTTGAGCCGTGTCAGATCCATTAACTGTATATTTATTACGGATAATGATTGGAGAGTTAGAGAATTGAGTGAATGAAGGTGTAATGCTAGTGTAGTTATCAGTAGCTAATGTAGAACCTTTAGCATATTCAGAACCATAAACGAAGATTTTCAAATCATCCATTGCGTCTGTAAATCCAGCAGCAGCCAATGTAGCAGCAGTATAAGGAGCAACAGTTAAAGCTCCAGTAGTAATATTACTAGCTGTTACAATAGCTTTTACTTCTAATCCTGTAGCAGGATTCATAATCACAATAGTCTGATTAATTGAAATAACGTTTTGAACAAAATCCTTTGGATTAGTAGGGGTAAGGTTAACAGGAATTAATAATGTGTTTGCAGCGGCACTTACAACATCTACTCCAGTGTAAGCAATGTGTAATCTGTTTTGTTCTGACCAAATAACCTGATCTGAAGACATTGGCATTTCAGCTCCAACCATACGTAAGAATCCAGAAAGTGTTCTGTTTCCATAACGCTCTACTTCTGCTTCGTAGATTTCAGGTAAGTATTGTTGTGCGAATGTTACGAAATCTTGATTAACTGCGTTGGGATCCGTAAAGTTTAAATAGTTTGTGTTTAAAGCTTGTTGCTTTTGAGATGGAGTAATACTCCCAAAGTTAGGCGTTACATTTGCCATAATTTCTTAATTTTAATTGTTAAATTTGCTTTTTATTTTCAGTTTTGAAGAATCAACGCCATTAATTGCTTTAACTTTAAATCCATTAACAAATATTTCACCTGTAGAAGTTTTTCTCGGGGTTGTTGATATGTTATTAGACTTTGCAACAATCTCTTTTATAGCGTCGGATTTACCCTGTTCATAAAAATGATTTGCAATAGTGTCAGCATTCTCGGCCGCATACATAGCTTTGTGATAACCTTTCAAATCTGTAACTTCCCCTTTATCATTCAAGAACTTCTTGATCAGGTTGTTTATGTTTGATTGTTTATCGGCCACCATTTCTGTATTCTGAACTCCGTATCTAAAATTTTTCTCTCCTAATTTAAAATCAAAACCTTTGAATTCTTGGGAAAAGAAACTTTTAGTACCATTCTTGAAATTTGAATGTAGTGTTTCTGCGTTTGCCTGTTCTTCGTTATATCGGTTAAAAAAGTCCATTGCTTTTTGTTGGTCTTTGGATACGCTTGGTTTCAACTTGATCTCATCGTAATATTTTCCTTTAAGGTCCTCTAAAAAGTTTTTGGCTTTTGCAACTTCTTCTTTAAATGCGAGTTTCTTTTTTCTGATGTCTCGCTCATCATCTAAGTCTTCATCGTAACTAAATTCATCTTCCATTAAAAATTCAATCTCCTCGGAATCCAAATGCGGTCTAGATTTTTTATAATATTCTTTTAGTAAAGTTTCATTATTAATAGTAGAATAGTCGTGGTTTAATCTTACATAATCCTCAACTGTTCCACCTGTTTCTTCCATAAAAGATACAAGTTTATTAATGTTTTCAGGTAGTTCTTTATTTGTACTTCCTTGTGCTTCTAATGCTTTATTTGCTTCTTCAACTAATGTTGCTGTTGTAGCATCAACTTCTTCTTGTGTAATTTCTTGTATTACTGTTATTACTTCTTCTTGGGCTGGAGCTTGAACGGTAACTGTTTGATGTTCTTCGTTTCTTTGCTCCACTTCTTGCAATCCCAATTCGGGTTGTTTTGTGCCCAACACGCTTTCATCTGTGTTTTCGATTTGAACGGCATTCTCTGGTGTTTTGTTTGTTCTTAAATCTACTTTTGAAATTTCATTAGAGTTTACTAATTTTTTCATAGGGGTTCTCTTCTTTTGTAATTTGAAGTCCCCCTCTTGTTTTACTTGTTCTGACATAATATGATAATATAAAATTGGTTAATTAATTCTTATTGTTGACCAAACCCCGTAAAGTCAAACCCTGATTCATCGCCTTCAAAATCTTTTGGTAATGAATTATTTTTTCTTTGGTCTATTAATTCTGATTGTTGTGTGGCTTGTATTTTTGTTCTTTGGTCTTTACGGTCTTCTGCTTGTGTTTGTTTTTGCTGAGCAATACCTAGTTGCACCTGAGCTAGTTGCATATCATACTCAAATTTCTGTGCCATCTTCTGTTTCTCAATTAATAATTCTTGTTGCATTCTTTGTATTTCAAATTGAGATTTAGATTGTAATATTTGAATTTCTGTTTGAGCCAATGCTTGTTGCTTTTGCACTTCTGCTAATGCTGCTGCTTCTGATGCTTGTGCATTTGCTTGACCCTGTGCCGCAATATTTGCTTGTTGGTTCGCTTGATCTCTTTCTAACTTTTTCTTTCTTTTATATTTTAAAGACTGATTAGCTAGTTTTAAATTCTTAATTTGTCTTAGATCAATTACATCTTCTAGATCAATTCCTCCTGATTGCAATGCAACTTGAATGTTTTGTTCAAATTGCGCTTTATCTTCTTCTTCAGGTTCTAATTCTAAGAAAATACCAAAATCGTGTAAATTTAAATTTTCTATTTCTCTTAGGGTTTCTACATTGGAAATAGATATACTTTCAATAAGTGATTTACGTGTTAGCGGATATTCTAATGAATCTTTAACTCTAAGGGCAATGTTTTCACATAACCTTAATGTTAAGAATAAACTTGATTGTAATATATGACGTGTTGCGGTATTTGAACTTGCTGCTGCCATTTTTTGTAACCCAACTAAAGCATCTCTATCTGGCATGCTACCATCTCTTGCTTCATTTAATCCGGTTACATCACGGATCATTTGCAAGTAATATTGATATGTGCTTATTAAAGAACTTATCTTAGCATTACCTGACGATGTTTGTAATTCCTGGATTGGTACTTTACCCGGATTTTGACCTCCATCTTGAGACATTGATCTACCTACAATACTACCCGTTTGGAAATACATATTTAAAGCCTCTGCAGCATTGTAGTTTGTACCATTACCTAAATCAACTTCAGCTAATCCATCTACATCTACAAACACCCCATCTGGCACCATTCTTGATAATACTTGTTGTAATTTTAAATGCGTTAACTGAATCATATCCGCAAACCCTGTTATACGGCTTACAAGTGACTCAATTCTTCCTTTATACATTCTAGGAGCGCAGATAGTATAATTCATCTCCACTCTTGTAGTATCAGCAAACGGTCTAGTCATATTTTCAGCTAGTTCCCATTTAAGCATTTTTTCTAATCCTAATATTTTTGCACCTGAATATAATACCTCTATTGATCTTGACACTCTTTCGAAGTTGTCATTTGGCGGTGGATTAAAAGTATCTGGTTTCTCGAGCGCTTTTTCTAATCCTGTTTCTGTTTGTTTAATTTTAAACACCTGATTAGAATATGTTTTATATTCAAAATATAATATTTGTACAGTATTATCGTTTGTATCAGCTCCATAATAATTGCGAGTATAATTTGCATTACCGGGAAATTTTTCTATTTCTTTTAAGTCGGCATCAGACAAATATGGAAATTCCTTTTTAAGTTCTTCTAACGCTACAGATTTAACTTCCCCTACATAATATAGATCTTCAAAGTTTGGATCCTCTGTGTAAGAATAAACTAAGTTAGCGGGATCAACGTACTCAAGTACTACCCCATTAGCTTCATTCCAATTTGTTTTAGCCGCGCCAATACCTAATACAGTCAAATCGTAATTGAGTCTTCTATTAATTAACTGGTATCTATTGCGATCTAATATTTGATTTATTACTTCTTCTTCTGCAATTTCAATTGCTTGTTTATAGTCTAATTGCAAATGTATTTCTAATTCTTCCTTTGTTTCAGGCAACTCCTCTGGGTTCGGACTATTATATAAATTAACACCCAATTTTGATTGTATACTATCTAATAAGTCTTTTGCCATCATATCCCTTATAATACCTTCAGCATATTTTGTTTTGGCTTGTACGGCTTCTGGATCTTCAGCATATGCTTTGATCTCATAGTTCTTACTTGATATACCATTAACAACAATATCCACAAACTTAGGTATAATAGGAATTGGTTTCCAATCTAAGTTAAGATAGGACAAATCACCATTAATAGATAATTCATCTTTATATTTTTGTACAGATTGTTCACCTCTTGCATAAAGGCGTAAATTATGAAAGTTCTGCCAGTTTGATCCCCATCTATTACCTACGCCGCCACCAACTCTATCTCCACGAAACCATTCGTTTTCAATAGCTCTACCGACTAAAGCTCCGTACTCATAACTTTGTTTTTCTTCATCCGGTACCACCTGACTAGGGAAAGAACTATTATTGTTTGTATAAATCATCTATTATATTATTTTTGAACTATAACCTTCATTATTATATCTTTTAAAGTTTAAAGGAACTTTATCCTTTTGGAAATTGCTAGTTGGTGTATACATGTGTTTGTTACATGCCATTATAGCTAATCCTGAACTTATCGAAGCATCATGCTTTGTTCTATCGTTTATATTAAACTTTGCCCAATCTTCTAATGTTTTTTGAAAATACATATCTCCATATGAATCTCCTAAATCCCCAACGTGGTGTTCTATATAAGTTTCAATTGCAGCAGCGTGCGCTTGTATAATATCTTGTCCTGAGTTTGGTATTCCACCAATTTCTTTTTCAGCAGGCGATAACTTATTCCATACTTTATCAGGGCGATTCATTGAGAACCCTCTGTAGCCTCTTCTTTTAAAATGATATAGTAATCTTGCTTTGTTATTCTCTGCAAGTATTGGCATACCATAAAATATACAAGCCATTAATACTTCCTCAAAAAATATTTCAGCTGTCTGTGGTCTTGCAATGTATTCTAAAAAAAAATGATTTGGAGGCACATCTTCCATTGAGAACTTCGTTAACCCGTGAAGAGCTCCATTGGATCCCCTGTTATCAACTGTTCCCGATATGTCATAACTATCACAACCAAATGCACCACAGTGTTCATTACCTGGATATTTATACCCATCTTTTATTATTACGCAATTTTGCATATGTTTAGGTGGTACCCAGGAAATTAAAAATCTACCATCTTTATTTGGGTAAAAACTTACTCTTGTATCTAGTATACCGTTATCCCATTGGAAATTACCGCGTGTTAAAACGCCTGAATGCCGTAGGTCAGCATTGTAATCAATTTGTTCGTATATTTTTGTAAGATTAAACAATGATTGTTTTGTTTCATCTCTAAAGGCGTGCTGTTCTGTTCTTGGAAATTGTCGATAGTATTCGTTTAATCCATCTGAATCTGATTTTAAACCATCAACTTCATTTTGCCAGTGTTCAATTACACCTATTTCAATTTCATTTCCGTCGATACCTTTGACGGGTCTTTCCGGAGTGTGGAAGACAGGTAAGCCATAAGTATCAATGAATCCCTCGTAGGACCATTCCATAGGTATGAACAAACTATATAATCCTGAGCTAGTCTGTCCATTGGCGTTTCTTTTTGTAACATCTGAGTTGTAATAAAGTTTCTTAAAATTCTCTCCTCCCTTGTCTAAAGCATTTGATGTTGATCCCATCATACACTTACCAATAATACGGCTACCTAATCGTAAACATGTTTTTGTAACACGCCAGTTGTTTAATATATTATCGGGTCTTAGCCACTTCCCGCTTTCGTCATGTACAAGAAGTTTTAATTTCTCCCCATCATAAGAGTTATCTCCTGTGTTCTTCCAGTCAATCGTTGTATCAAGACCATCAAGTTCTTCAGGGTTTTCGTTGTTATCTAACTTCTTCCTTGTAAACTTAGAAGCCGGCACTCTATATGCTAGCTCTGTTTTAGGTCTATCCATACCATCTTGAATAGGTTTAAAAAAGAAAGGATAATTTAATGATATAGGAACAACTTTGTCGGTAAACATCGTTTTAGCATCGCTACCTGATTTAGATAGTATACCAAATCTTGAATCACTCGATATTGTTGCTTGATTAACTAACTCCGCGGAAGACATAAATGAAAATCCAGAACGTCTATTCTTTAAATAGGACATTCCGTAGCATCTTGTGTCTGCTTTACAAGCTTCCCAAAATATAAAGAATAATCTATTCGACTCTCTAAAATCAGGCGCGCCAACATCTATCTTGCTCCATTGCAAGTACATATAATGTGTACCTGTTATATATGTAGAAATCCCGTTACTATAAAATGAAAATCCCTCGTCTCTTCTTATAAACTCTTCGTCAATATAGTCAAACCATTTCTCTTTAAATGTATCAGGATATTTATTCCAATCAAATACATTTTTTATTTTACTGAGTTCTTTTGGTATTTCTAATTGTTTCCAATATTGTAATTCCTTCTTATCGTTTCTTTTATATGAATCTTCTAATAAAGGTAAAGCGATTTTTAGATTTTGAATTTCATATATTTCGCCAATCTTTCCAGTCTTACTTATAACAATCATATCATGTTGTTTGTTATAACCGTACTTCCATGTTTTAAGTCTATTTTCTTTCTTTAAAACACTTGATTTAATATAATCCGGTAAAATTTTAAATAAAGTATTTTCGTACATTACTTAGATCTCCCTTCTGCGAAGCCTTTAAACGTTTTTGCCGTTGGTTCTTTTTCGCTTTCTTCTAACATTCTTTCTTCTTCTTCAATCCTACTAAGGATTTCAAAAGCATCAAATATAGCCAACTTCTTTGTTGCAGCAGCATTCTTTAATTTGTCTGCGCTTAAATCATCTTCTCCATTATCCAGGATAGCTTCCTCAGCAACTTTAATTAACTCAAGAACCGCTTTGTGCCCAGCTTGGACTATATTCCTCTTCGTTTCCTTTATATTCATATTTAATTACAATATCATTAGATTTCATACAATATAATCTCTGGCCTTCTATAATAAATTCAAATTCCCCAAAAGGAGTATAACCTACCAAGTCTCCAGGATTGATTTTAAGCTCTTTTAAAGAGTCATTTCCATATTTTAATATACCAATAAGTCTTTGCTCTTTATCAAGCTTTAAATGGTCTATATTTTTTAATGGTTTAATAAAACACCTGTCTCCAAATGATTTCCATTTAGTGTCTGTTTTATATAAGTAAATTTGATCTGAGCTGCAGAAGTATAAGTCTTCTTTAAAATAAGACCTGCTGTTTTTTTGTTTACCCTTCATATCATAAAATCTTCTAAAGACATTATGGTGTATGATTACGATATCACCTACTTTTATATCTGTTTTATATGCTAATGGTATTGAAACTATTATAGCTGTATTGTTTACAGATTTAAAACTTTCTATCTTAGTATTTACTATTAATTCTTTACCATCAATATCAATACTATTTTCATACCTAGACCCCACAGGTTTAACTATGAAATCAAATACCCCGGTCACTTTAATATTCTAAATCGTATTCAACGGCAATGCTCATGTTAGAATTAAACTTCTTCCAAGGCATTACTTCGTCTTCTTTTTTAATATATATATTGTATGAGTTATCCTCTTCATCAAAAAGTATATGAGAGATTTCGTGTCCCCCATATACACTTTGATTTAATGAATAATGCATGGCATCGTTCTTATAATCAGAACCAATACTTATCTTGCGAATTACCGAACTCATTATTCCTCAGTTGGTTTTTCAATTTCAGTATACGATCCATCTTCTATATTAATATTGATCGCTCCGTATTGCACTTCTAATTCGCCTTTAAAATCTTCAATTGCTTTATTTAATTCACCTAGTTGATGTAAAAAACTATGCTTTTGCGATTCTAATATCCCAATGTTCGATAATAATGCTTGCAAATCTTTTTGTTGATTTACTATTTTTTCTAATTGTTCTGCTGTAATTTGTTTTACTACTTCCATGTTTATTTAATTTAATTATTAATTATTATTTATTATTATTTTTTAGTAAGTCATTGTCCAAACATTACCATAATTTGTTACATATCTATTAGGTTTGTCCCAACCTGTATCATAAGGGCCTAAAGCTATACCGTCAAAATTTATGCTTGTAATTTGAACAGTTTGCTCAATTATACTGTATGATTCAGGAGCGTTAAATATAAAATCTGTGCCAATTATTTCAGTGGTTCCAGAGGGTACGTTATACGAACTAATTTCAAATAAATAACTGCCGGAACGAATTATATCTGGATCTTCATCATTTGATAGTACCGCATAATAATTTACGTATACATCTAATTCATTGTTACTAGATTGAAAATTAACTTCGCTTAACATTTCTTTTGCAAATAAATTTATATTAAACGTTCCAACATCTTCTTTTGTAATTGTAACCCATAAACCTACATTACAATCATTACATCTATCAGCAACATATCCAATCGAGAATCCTCCTTCATCTTGATCTCCTTCTTGAGCAGTTGTTATGTTTTGAACCCACCCATAATTTCCATATTTCGTATAAACTCTATCTCCAAGAGCAAAGTTTCCTGCATAATAATAACCAGAAGTATATTCTTGTCCTGTAATACAATCAACAATGACATACGATTCTAATGCTGTTACAGGACAACCTGAATAAGTTGGTCCTATTATTTCTACTTGAATATTTCCTGGGGCTAATTGCAGATCACCTAATAAAACACCGTCATTTATAGTTGTAGAATATACATAATCACCTGTAGTATATACACTTGGGTTTACTAGATTTGTTGACATATTATCAGGCAAACCCGAACATACTGAAAGAATATTATAATAAACATTAGCAGGAACTGGTGTTGCCACTGATGTTGCATTAGGCCAACCTATACCTATACCATTCCAAGCCATTAGTAAAGAGCTATTATGTTGCTACAAGTAGTGTCGGCATCTCCAGGTTGTATTCCATACCAAACATTTGTAACTATAACAGGAAAAAAAGTTCCATTTGGTATATTTGTAAATATAGTATAATTATCATTAGGGTTATTACCCCCAACAACATTTGCCACAAGCGTTCCCCCATTTCCTATATATAATGCCGCTGGTTTGAATGGTTCAGCTCCAGCATTTTCACTTCCACTACCTGATATTATTACGTCCTGCGCTCTTGTTCCAAAATCTGGTTGATTACCGTATTGTCCCATAATTTATTTTTTAAATATTTTGTTATATATTTTACTTTTGTTTTTTGTTCCAAGTTTAAATTCTAAAACAGTATCACCTGGAAAAGAATAATCTTCACCTGGTTGCATCATTTTAGAATTGCCTTCATTATCAATACCCAAAACGGGGAAATCTACGTTTTTCATTGTGATGTCCCCGCTAGGTATTACATTATAAGGTCTATCTTTATCAGGGCTATTTCTTTTATAACCTGTTGTTGATATATTCTTCATTTTATGGGCAGCCTCCAGGACAACCTATTTTTTTTGCTTTTTCGCTTCCTCCTCCACCACCGCCGGATTTTGCTTCAGCCCCTCTGTTTATTATATAACCAGTGCTAGTTTTAAAACCTGTGTTTTTAGGCTCTTCTTTTGGAGTTACTGGCATTGGCATTGGCTTTATAGGGTTAAAAGTAAATTCAGGTTTATAGTTTGATACTATTTTAGGTAATTCTAGTGGTTTTTCTGGATCTGGTTTAAAAGACTCATTACTGTCTGATCTATTACTTCCTTTGTTCCAATCTGGATTTTCTTTTACAAACTTTGACCAATTAGCATCAGACATTGGTTTTTTTGTATTTGCATTACCGCTTCCTGGAGTTTCATAATCATTAACTGTTGTGGTTAGTGTACCACGACGACCGCCTCTTGTAGTTTGAATAGAGGTTGTTTTTGAACCTATTAATTTTTCATTTGTAATCGCGTTTTGTTCTAATGGAGAAGTTGCAGATGCTTTTTTATTTTTATTTTGTAAAAGCATTTTATCAGACATCATTCCTCTTTGATAAAACGGAGTTCTGTTTTGTTGAGCAACAGGCTCATTAGTAGCCGGCTGTGTTTCTTCAACCGGTTTTTTTCCGCCATTCTTTTTTGCATCTCTTTCTGCTTGTAATTTAGCTTTTTTTGCTTCAGCTTCAGCAGCATTCTTTGCTCCAGCTGCTGCCCATTCTGCCTTTTTTGCATCTCTTTCTGCATATATTTTTGCTAATCTAGCTGCTTCTTTAGCTTGATTTTCTTCTCTAAGTTTAGCTTGAGCTGCTTTTTTAGCGTCGTAAGCTGCTTTTTTAGCGGCATCTTCAGCCGCTTTTTTCTCTAAGTTTTGTTGTCTGGTATAAGCAGTTACTTCTTTATTGTATTCGGCCTCAGCTCTTTTCTTTTTATCATATTTAAATTCTGCCTTGTGTTCTCCACCAGGTGTAACTACACCATCAACAATTGTAGCTCCTTGCCCTTCTTTTAAAACAGTTTTTAAATTGTCATAAAAAGATTCTTTTTCATCTTCGCTTGCAAATTTGTTTCCAAGTTTTGTAGCGGTGGTATTAACCAACCCGGTAGATTTTGTTACATCATAACCACTGCCCGTTAAAACATTGCCCAGCCAACTACCGCTTCTATTAGTATATGCCGGAGTGGTGCTAGTTGAGCCGGTAAATGTATTGTCACCAGCTAATAATTTTATTTTTTTAATTTCATCTCTAATAACCCAATTTTTAGGCTTACCCTGCGGAACGTCTCTCAATTCTGTTCCAAACCCTTGAAATTCAGCTGAATTAAGGTCTGGCTTTACAGGCGGTGGTAATTTAGCCGGTTTTTCCTGCGTTGGTTGCTCGTTAGTTACAGGCTGCCCAGTTGCTTCCTGACGGAACGGCCCTAAACCATGTTTCATTCTAAATGCCATAATATTTTTTTTGTTTATTATTCTTTCTTTTTATATATAATTGTGGCTATAGCGTCACCCGTTACTTCGCATTTTAATGTATTATTATCAATAAAAGTATAAGTACATTCTACAATCCATTTATTTGGAACAAAAATTGTTTTAATAAAAATTGATGATTGATTAACTTTTAGTGTAATTATATCAATTGGCAATCCAGAAGATCCGCTTATTTCTTTAACATGCAAAACTTGGTCTTTGCCTTTCCAAAAAAATAAATGCGCCGATTCCTGATCAGGTTCCCAATAACCAATTAAATCATTAGTATTAATTTTTTCTTGAGAGAATGCGTTTAAACTAAATAATGTAATTGCAATAATTAAAAATACTTTTTTCATAATTAAATAATATTAGATTTATATAATATTATTATTACGTGTATTTATTGGTTTTTATAAGCCTCCATTTCCCAAGGTAATTTTTTAGAACCTTCGTTCATAGTTGCCCTAGAATATTGCCTCCCTTTCCACATTACATGAGTATCCGTGTAATCCAAATCACCTCGTCTCATTTGGTCTATATGCACCTTCTCGTGAGATATTGTTTTATTCTTTTCTAATTCTAGCGGGGATACATCCTTATTAATTAAGATTGCTCCGTTTTTTTGTGCCATACCTAATACATTTCCATCCATATCTGTACTATAGACTGGAGTGTTGTCCATTTCGTAAGGAGCCCCTTTCATTTGAAACGCCATCTTTATAAAATATTTTGTTTATTAATAAATTGGGATTGTTTAATTCCTCTTTACGCTTTTCACAACCGCAATCTACATTTGTAGCTTTTGATACAGCATCAACAACCGTTTTTATACCGGTTGCTGACGTAATTTTTTCTATTGTATCGCCTAATGCCATATTAGTTATATTAGCATTTTTTCATTTTAGC
>Ga0181356_1000126_pt1 | contig 30899 bp, 56 predicted proteins | sample Fa13VDMM110SN_FD_130104 | JGI IMG/M metagenome (GOLD analysis project Ga0181356, IMG submission 130104) | Freshwater viral communities from Lake Michigan, USA - Fa13.VD.MM110.S.N | ecosystem: Environmental > Aquatic > Freshwater > Lake | place: USA: Michigan | collected 2013-09-24 | reverse complement strand
TTTTATAGATTAAATACCTTCATACCTCTTTTTAGCTCTTTTTATTCTCCATTTTTTTTGTTTTAGAGATTTACCTTCAGACCTAAACCTTGGATTAGTTAATGGATTTTCCTCATCTGGGTGATCATAAAGAAGACCTTTTTTGAGTTTTACATCACCTCTTCCTTTTCTATCATAAGTCACATAAGTGTAAGGTCCATGACAGCTAGTAAGAAAAAGGAAGAATAATAGAATGGTTATTATTTTATTCATAGGTATGTGTTTAGTTATAAATATGAAACTAAGACTTCTGTCTAAGCTTCTCTAAATACTCCCATAATGATTCAAGGCTGTAGCAGATCCGATTCTTATTCTCGTCCCATGCCTCTAATGTACCTTGACCATAATCATTCTCATAACAGAACCAAGAGAACCAATCAACACCTTCCTCACCATAGATTTCTTTAATCAGTAAATGGATTAGACCGTGATACGGATCTATAAACTCAAGTAGGTCAATCTTGCTTTTATACAAGTCGTCTACAATGCGCTCTTGTCTTTGTAACTCAAGCGTTATTTTTAAAAAGCTTTCGTATGTCATAACTTAATTACTTAAAGGTGCTTTAATTGCTGGGTGTGATTGGTAGTTGCCTAACTGAATGTCCTCTTCTAGTAAACACTTACAGAAGTCATCCTTCTTAAAACTATTGAATACTGCTACTGCGTCTAAAGGTCCTTCACCACATGAACCATTCTCCGTAGGCCAAAACTCAGTATTGATATTTAGCTTAGGTAGCTCATAAGGGGTTCGGCTGATCTGCTCTTTTGCTTGCTCAATGTGATTGTTGTATAAGTGTACATCACCTAAGTTACCAATCAACTCATCAGGTAGCATATTAACTGCTTTAGCAATAAGTTCTAGTAGCAATCCATAACTAGCAATGTTGAATGGTAAACCTAAGAATGTATCTACTGAACGTTGATTCCACATTAAAGAGATTGCTCTGGTTGGGGCATTAAATTTCTCAAGAACTTCAGCAACATTACCTTCCCATCCTAATCTATCAAAAAATTTAGGCATTTGTTGACTTCTATTTTTGATGACCCAATCTCTACGTTCACCATTACATAACTCTCTTGTATAAACTTGAAATCCATAATGACAAGGTGGAAGTACCATTTGGTCTAATTCACCTACATTCCAAGCATTAACCATTAATCGTCTTGAGTCTGGGTTTGTTTTGAGTTCGTTGATTAGATTTGCGATTTGGTCTACTTGATGAGAAATATTTATACAGTTAAGGTCAACTTCAATTTCCTCACCTTCTTTTAAGTTAACAAATCCTTCATCTAAACAGTCCCACTTTCTCCATTGCTTACCATAAATTGGACCTAATTCACCCCACTTTTGAGCAAACTCATCATCTGTTTTGATTTTGTTAATGAACTCTTCTTGAGTAAAAAACCTATATGTTTTTGTAGGTTTATCTCTTATTTCAAACATTTCATCATTCGCTAACAAATCTGGGTTTGTTGTTTTGTATCGCTTATAAGCATCACCATCCCAAATATGACAATTGTTATCTACAAGATATTTGATGTTAGTATCACCTCTTAGAAACCATAGCAACTCAGTTACTACTGATTTGAAGTGTACCTTCTTAGTTGTAAGCAATGGAAACCCATCTTGCATGTTGTGTCTAATCTGATGTCCAAATACTGATAAAGTACCAGTACCTGTTCTATCTTTCTTTTCAACACCATTGTCTAGGATATGTTGGAGTAGATCTTGGTATTGTAAATCTAACTCATTACCTACATGCTCATAAGCACCGTTAGGTCCAATTTGGAAATCATCTGATATCATAACTTTCTATTGTAATGTTAATTTTACCTGATGTAATTAGTACAATTGCTCTTTCACACTCTTTCCAGTTTTTACAACCACTTAAATCTATTTGGATTATATTTCTTTTACTCATAACTTTCTATTGTTTCATTTATATCTTCTAATCTATTAAGTTCTTTTTTTAGGTCTGATTGTAAAGATCCTTTAGTGTACTTGGTATTAGGATCTAGTATCTTAATTCGATTAGCTAAATCTTCTCTTGAGCCATCATCATAGAATTTATGTTCAATAGCATCAGCTAAGTTTTGTATTTGGTCAGTTCCATATACTGATATTCTTAAATCATAATGTTCCCATTTAGTTTTATAATCAGTGAGTTGAATACCTTTAGTTAAGTATTGTTTTAAATTATATAACACTCTATTCCTTACTCTAACAATTGAATTATCACTACCAAATAGGTGTAAGAAACGTAATACCCATCTTGGACAATATTTAGGTTTAGCTTTATAGTCCATAAAAATCACTAACGGCTCCATTGCTTTAAAGATAGCACTTTTTGTATTCCAAGGCACTGAACCTAAATACTTATACTTTTCATAAAAATCTTTAGGAAAAAATACCGCACGTAGATCATTCAATGTAATATTCCTAGTATGGATCATACCTTTCTTTCTACCTCGCCAAAATAATAGACCTTTAGTAAAATTGATTAGTCTTTCCTTAAGAGGAGTCTTGACATAAAATTTACTGTTCTTCATAACTTGTTGTTGTTTTATATTAGTCTCCAATTTGTTTTTCAGGTACACTTGTTACTTGAAGACCATCATTTGGTTCATCACCTGTTGGTGTTGTTGAAGGTGTAGCCATTTGTTTTTTAAGATTTTGATACTTAAAATAATAGTTTAATCCAAAAGCTATAATAGCTATACTAATAATTGTATTTAACATAATTTTACATTTTATATCGTTTGACTTCTTGTTTATTATCTTCTAATTTAACTTCACTATATCTACTTTCTAGCACTAAAAATATTTCAACTGCTAATACTCCCATCCCTATAGGAACCCAAGCACCAGTTATAAATGCTCCAACTCCTCCAATTACAAAAACTGTTTGACCAATGAATGCTTTAACCCATGATCTTTTTTTATAATGTTCTCTTAACATCACTTGCATTGCTCGCTTTTCTTTACCGCGGGCAAATGCTAAAGTGTCTAATTGTCTATCAATCACAACATATAGCCTTTGATTTGATTTTTTAACACTATCAAGTTCAATTTTAGTTTCAACTAACATTTGAATACAAGAATAAGATAATTGAGATGCTGAATCAAGCCTAGCTTTATATATTTCTCTTAATATATCTTCAGGTGTTTTTTTCTCTTCAACAACATCCTGTATAGTAATTTTTTTCTTAGCACTTTTAGGGCGTCTTGATTGGCTATATCCGGTGGTAAAACACAGCAATATTAAGATTGCGAGTGTAATTTTTTTAGCCATTTTTTATTTAGTTTAAGTTCTTGAGTTTTTTCATAGTACTCATTTAACCATACTGTAGTTAAGCGAACAGCATCTTCATGAGGCATCCACCCTGCTTGAAACATTCCTTCTCCATACTCTAATTCTTTTTCAAACAAGTATTTAATTGGAGAATCAATTACTCCTGTATAGTCATCTTCTGATTTGCAAATTACAAACCGAATATGGCCACCTCTAGCTTTGAAATAATACCAATTACCCTCTTTAGTAAGACCTTCTGCTTGCACTGGGCAAGCTCCTTCAGGCCAAACACCATATGGGTTAAATTTGGTTTTCTTCTCCCACCATAATTTTAGTTTCTTTTTTAGTCCCACCATTTGTCTATATTTTTGGCTATAAATTTGTAAGCTTCTTTTTTATCTTTCATATACTCCTTACGAGCAGCTTTAAGTGTTGTTCTAAATTCTTCACTATACTGTTCTTTCTCTTTATCAGTATTTGCTTTTTCAGTTTTTGATTTCATCTCATAAGTAAGCACACCACCACTCTCATCATGTTCATAAGGTTCAAAACTAAAAGCTGTTAGACCCCATTTTTGTTCCAATTCCTCCATAGCTGGGGCTTCATAAAACTCCCAACTATCTTGAGTCATATGTAATCGTTCAATTGCGTCTTGAATCTCTCTCGCAATATTACCAGCTTCAACACTATGTGCTTTGTCTGAGAGGTAAAAATCTCTAGTGAGTTCAAGTTTCTTAATTAGAATCTCAGTGATGTAACTATTATCCCAGTCTCTATCTTTCCAAATGGTGGGTAACCATCGCAACACATTCTTTACTCGACGATAGAAGTCTCTGAATGGGTAGGTAATATTATTAAGCATATTCATCGGATTAATTTATCAACATCAACATTATGTTCATATAATAGTTCTTTTAGACGGTCATAAACAGCATCTACACCTTTATAATAGCTGTCATCCTCATCAAATTCCTTTGTTAAACTACGATAAGAGTTATGAGTTAGTTCCCAAAGGACAAGTGCTATATCAAGTGATTTAACACAACGCTCATGTTCTAAGCGATCATCAGGATCATTAAGATCAAATGTTAATTTTGCTTTCATATTACTTCATTTATTATATTATAACTAAGAGCTTCATCAGAGCCAAAATACCAGTCAGTTTTTTTATTCTTAACTTTATTTAACTGCTTTTGAGTCAGTGATGTTCTGGAGATGAGATATTCATCGTACATGTCCATTAATCGATCTGTTTCTTCTATATTCTCTTTTATGGTAGACATTTTATCATAAGGCACACTATCCAAACATTCATGATACATAAATGTAGCTAGAGGGTGACCAAAACGTTTATCACCAGCCACTAGTATAGGTAATGCCATTGACATTATTGATCCATAACCGTATGTGTAAATAGGAACAAATGAGTTTTCTATAACACCAATTAAAGCAAAACCATCAAGTATATTACCTCCTAAACTATTAATGATTAGTTTTATAGGTTCAACTTCATCCTTACCACTATCAATTTCATTTATAAATGAGATAGTTTGAATAGTATCCTTAACAGATGACTCATCAATTTCTCCACTTAAAACAATTGTTCTAAATATTTTGCTGTTCGGGTTGTAACTGTTCTTCATCTGTGATTAGTGTTTCATTTATAACTTCATTCCATTCAGGTTCTTGAATAATCTCACAAAACAAGAAATGAGTATCAGTTTTTAATATATGATCTGCTCCTAAATACTCTTTCCATCCATTAAGAAACTCTCTATTTAGTTCTTCTTTTTTATAGAAATTACTAACAGGAACAGCTCTTAATATAATATAAATGTTGTCATTATAAAAATATAACTTCTTCATTCACCTATAAATCTAAATTTTTCTCTTTTATAAGCTTTACCTGATGGTTTAGCTTTTTGAATCATTTTTCTTCTAATGATTTGAGCTACATGCCGCTCTGATAATCCATTGTATGTAATATTCTTTTCCATGTGTTTTTAATTATATATAAATATAACATCAAAATCTTGGAAAGCCAAATCTATTTTACCATTTATACACCCAATATATGATTGAGATATAAAAAATAACTACTAATCCCCAATGAATTATTCGTGTGTATTTAGAGTCTAATTCTGATGTTTTCTCAATTTTGAGTGTTAAATCAGTGAATACACCTCCAAGTATAAGAATAATTAATAAAGTAAATATAAGCCACATATTTTTATTTGATTTTATTACTCATAATTTAAAATAGAACTTTTTTTATGGTTAAACAATATATTTAAGTATTTCAAATAATGTCTAAGCACTTCTACTTTTAATTTATCTTCCCAATAATTAACAAAATAACTAATCATTTTCTTAGTAGCATAAATATGCTCCTCAGTTTCACAAGAGTTAATTACTCTTATCACCTTATGAAAATGATATGTTAATAATTGTTCAGCCATGGTACCGTATAAATACGATACCTATAACTAATTTAAACATATTTTATAAGTAGAGAGTAAATCCTCTTTGTTCAAAAGTGTGAATTCCTCTAACATATCCTCTAAACTCTGTATATAACCCTTTATATACGCTACCTCTTTATCTGTGTATTCTCTAGATGGGGTTATTAATTCCATTTTATTCTCATAAATGGCGGATTTAATGATATACTCCATGGTGACTGATGTTGGGTTCATGGTTAGGTTTTTCATTGGTTAATTATAAATATTCATAAGGTCTTGGTTTAGCTTTAGGAGGTGTATCATGAGGATAAACATATCCTTTTTTGTTCATGTCTTTTAATCTAAGATTTGTCTCATATAAAAAAACTGGGCCGATGTAATCTTCATAGTATGATTCATTTTGTTTAGTAAATTTCATAATACGCCTTGGACCATTAAAACTCCTAAAATGACGACATGTGACTCGATTCCATTCACCTTTACTAAATACTTCAGTACTTAATTGAGTGGGAAAATCATAAATCAATTTTACTGTATTACCTTTCTTTTCAGCCATATTATTTAATAAATAATTGAACACATAATATACAAACGCTTAAAAATAAACATATGCCTGTCTTTAGACTAATAGGTTCACTAAACCAACTTATTGACATAAATGTAAAAACAACAGTTCCAATAGCAAAACCTATTAGTCTAGAAGGCCAAAGTTGTCCTCCAAAATGTTCTACCATACATTGAACAGAATACATAAACAAATAGGAAATAGGAATACCTAACCATACAACTATATGAGGGTGTTCTTTCATCCAAGGAAATTTCCATCTACCTTGTAATTGGAGGAATGTTAACAATTGAGCTAATATTCCAACTCCTATCCCTATTAATAATTTCATATAAATTCTCTTTCTAATTTACATCCAGCTATACGTTGTAATGTTTTGAATTGTTGATCATAATGGAGTGGTTTAGCATCATCATACTCATCTGAGAATAATGCTATCCTACCTCCATCTTGGAGACCGACCCAGACTTGTAAGTGTTCATTATAAACAATATAGGGTTTTCGGTCTGGGTCAGGTTGGGTTAATTTCTTTTTAGATGTGAGTGTCAAGGGTTGGTACTGCATCTAGTTCTTCAAGTTTAACCCATACTCTCATTTTCCAGAGATCAATATTAATACCATCTAACTCTTCAACATTACCTTCAGTTGCTAGAGATAGAATAAGTAAACATTCATCTAATGATTCAATAGCTTCATTAAATTGATTGGAGTGTTTTTGTTGGAGTGCACGTCTCCATGTGTTTGTAATTTTTCCTATTTTTTTCATAACCTTAATTTATAATATAAATATAACATCAAAAACCTAGAAAGCCAAACAAGAGGATTAATTCTTTAACCTCTCTTGTCTAACTATCTCTATATCTAGGGTTAGGAGTATACATAACTCCTCTAACTTATCCCAATTATATTCAGCCATTAAAACTAAATACTCATCAGGGATCTCATCAAAATACATTAAAACATTACTGTCCATTGTATTTTAAAGCGGGGTGATACTTCTCCAATTTTTGTTTTGGTTGATTGGATGGTTGTTGACGTTGATTCTTTTTACGAATCGATTCCATAACTTGACCGAATGCTTTAGCGCATTCATAATTCTGAATTGGTGAATTTTTACTCATAACTTTATTTTAATTTATTTACCTTGACCTTTATAAGGTTTTTTATAATTTTTGCTTCTTTTAATTTTGCTTGAACTTTTCTTTGAGTGAACACCTGGGCGTTTACGTCTTGGTTTTCGATTTAGTGTTTGTGTTTGTGCTTTTGCTGCCATTATCTTTTTCTTTTAATTTATTTATAGCTTCTACTATTTGAGAACACTCCTCATAGAGTTCTTTCTCAACATAATATTTTAAATTTTCTTGTAACGTCTCAGCGAAATATTTTTTCTCTAAGGTTATATCATATGTAGCTCCATCCTCTAAACAATTAACTGAGAGAACATGAAGATATTTTTTACGAGTATTTAGATTAGCTAGTATAGTTTCTACTACAGCTTTAGATATAGTAAAATCTTTTTTATCAATCATATCTTGAAACTCATCACTGTTATTTAATGTTATCTCAATAGCCATGTTAAAATAAGTCTAAAAAGTTAGGGTTAATGTCTTTACCTTTAAGTTTATTCATCTTTTCATCATTAGCTAACATTTTACTAGCTAAATTGTCAAGATGCTTAGACTTAATTTTGTTGTAATCATTGATAATATCATTATGTTTTTTCTTCTTCATCTACAAATAAATATTTAAAGTCTACTAATAAACTCACTCCCATCATCAGTTGGGGGATGAGATTTATCTAAACCTAACTCTTTTAAACGTTGAAGAGTATAATCATCTAATTCCCAATCTACTTCACTTTGATTCATTGGTTTATGATCTTCTAATCCTTCAAGTTGTTTACTAGTGAACAAATCTCCAACAGTTAAATAATAACAATTATAACATAACATTTCCATATTATTTAAAGAATAATGTTGTTTGTTACCATTTTTAAAGTGGAGGACAAGTGGGGTTCTATAATCAGATACTCTACGTTCATGGAATCCACAATTATGACATTCTTCTTTTAAATAACCTTCAGTTATCATTCTATACTTTATCTTTTGAGGATTGAAGTGAGCTGGGTTTACTCTACCTTCAAGTATATCTAATAATGCTGGTTCTTTTTTATTGTAATGAGATGCTGATAAGAATTTAGGGATGCCTTTACCTGATTGGTTCTTGTGAGCTTCAAATAATGTTACTCCATTTTCATCCTTATATACTTTCATCCATTTTTTAAGATGTTGGTATGATATATTCAAATAGCGAGCCGCAGCACGGACAGATTTTGTCTTGTCCATCGCTGCTAAAATTTGCTCTTTACTTAAATGTATTGCTTTAGGCATTATTCTTCTTCTAAAATATCATCACTTGAGTAATCATTCTCATCATCTACAAACTCATCTACTTCATCTTCAAAAGGCAAATTGTCTTCTTCTAATTCAATAGCATCAAGTTCAATTACCTCATCTTCTTCAGTTATTTTACTTTTTGCTTTAGGAGTAGGATTAGATGTTTTTCTAAAATTTTTCTCTGCTTCTTGAATTTTATCATACACCTCTCTATCCACAGCATAAGTCTCAGTCCATGTATGATCACCTTCTCCCATCTGAACTATCATTGCTACTTTTTTCTCAGCGGTTGAGTGTTGGGTGCAAGTTTTAGTTTCAGGTAGAATAGCAATTCTACGTGGATCAATCACAACATCACATACTTTACAGTGTCTACTCATAAATTGTTATTTTGGTTTGCTTTATTTATTTTCTCAATTAAAATCCAAAGATCAGAAGCTGATTTAAGGGTATATATTTTTTTAGTTTTTCCTGGTATAGTCACTTCTAATTTTTGAAGTGTGCCATCTGAGTCAAATCTATCATAAACATACCATAGAATTAAGGCTCCTATTTCATCTCCATATTTAAGGTGAATAAGATCTTCAATAATACTATAATATGATTCTTCATAATTATAGAAATCAATCTTTAGATGATCATGTAAGAAATTAGTTCTAGCCCAACATTCATCTAACATACTAATAAATTCAATAAACACATCCTTTTCTTGAGATTGTTTATTTCGATTAATTTTTAATCTATTTCCAAAATTATTTAGATTCATTTTTTATACTTATTGAATATAATTTTAAAAAATTTTCAATATTCATCCCTTTCATAGAAGCAAAATAATAAGTTGCTATACCTAAAGTACCAGCTCGACATGTACCAATAGGCTCTTTATTTGGATCTAAATGTGAGTAAAAATAATAATCACTATTATTATATTCCATGTTTCTTAATTTTGACTAAATATAACATCAAAATTCCAAAAAGCCAAATTTATATCACCTCAAATTCAATATCTACATCTCCTAATCCCCAACCATCAGTGTTTTCAGAAGTGGTAAATGTTTCTACCCACTTGTATGGATCATTATATACTGGTGATTTTTTAGTAGCATTTATATGTAGTTTAGTAGTATGGGCTTGGGGTAAGATATTGTCATGAGACATATGATACATTGGTGTATCAAATATAGCTTGTAATTTATATCCGGCTAATGCTGCTTTTTTCTGTACATTAGTATCTATAAAGCAATTATAAAACATATTTTCTTCATAACCTTTAGCATCTAACCATACTTTTCTAGGAGCTAATTGGAAATCACCACAACAATTGATTAAACTATAATCATCACTTGGAGTCACTCGAGCTGTATAATATCTAGGTTGAGTAGTTTCTTTTAAATACTGTCTATATTCTGTAAGATTGTCTATATTAGTTAATATATCAGCATATTCAATTTCTCTTCTACTAATAGTGTAGAAAGTATTATTATCTCCACTGTTTATAATGTCATGTAATTCTTCTTTAGTAGGAGGAATATTATCTGTAGTTGTTGATACAACCCAATCAGCGTCAGTTCTTCTTAAAGCTAAATTAAAGGATACAGAACCAAAACATTTAGGAAAATCATTAATTCCATCAGCAAACATTTGATGTACTGATGGTGGGATTATGAAATGTTTTAGTCTACCTGTTTTAGGAATCATATCTAATACTTCATATAGAAAACTTTGAGTAGGTGAATTCCAATCCACATAATTTACTTCATCAAATGTTTCTAATAATGTAGTTAGGTGAATAACAAATCGTTCTTTTTCTTTGTAACCATCATTTCGGCTAAATGTTATAACTGATGTTTTCATATTTGTATTTTATATTGTAACTACTCCTTGTTTTTGAACAACTACTGTAGCACACTCTTGTGCGAATTTTATAGCTAAATCTACCTCTCCAGTTTTAAGCCATTCTAATACTAAACCTGAAATGAAAGTATCCCCGGCACCAGATAAATCTTTGATTTTAACTTTTTTAACAGGGAATATTTGGTTTTTATATTTGCATCCTTTATCTGATAGAGTAATAATAAGTTTAGATTCTAGATTTAAATCTTTTAAAGTGTATTCTGTTCTAGCAAATTCAACATGGTTTATTTTTAAAAATGATGCTTTAGTAGCCCATGTATCAATAATTTTTTTAGTGTCAATAAAGGTATTAGTATTATTATAACAAATCCATTCTATATCTTCTTCATCTAAAAATCCTTTATCATAATCACTTATAATAATAGCATCCAAATGAATACCATCATAGATATTGTTTTTAATATTAATTAAATCTTTATTAAATATTCTATCTACTTTATCACTCTTATCTATTCTAAGAAGCATTTGATTTGTTCTCTCATCCACTAACCTTGTTTTAATAATTTGAGTTGGATTAGTAATATGAATAACATTTGCACCTAATGCTTTTAAGTTAGCTACTACATTGCCTGACATACCTGGGTTTGATGTTTTATAGGTCGGGTTAAATACAGGTACAGGAGCTTCAGGACATATTCTAGTAATAGTGCCATATTGAAAAATATCTTCTCCACTATCACCTATCACTAAAACATTCATTGATTTAAATTCATCTTTTTTCATAACATATTTTTAACTTTTTCAAAATTAATTTTACAATTAGCTTGCCAATCTCCTCCATCTCCATTATCAGATACCCATTTTATAGCCCTAAAAGGTATATTAAACTTAGAACATACTTTAGCTATAGCAAAACACTCCATATCAAATATACTTGATGTTTGAACCATATCTAAATAAGATTTAGAGTATTTAACTTTTTGAGACATATCAACAAAATAATCTGTTGTAAAACAAGTAAATGGAGAATTGTTTAATATAATCTCTTTATCATCTTCAAAAGGTGTTATCCCATAATCACATAACGGAGTACCATCTATATCTTGATATACTTTACCTACTTCAACAATTTCACCAGGTGATAAAAGTAATGAACCACATGATCCAAGATTAATGATTTCATCTGGTTTAAGGAGGCAAGCTCTAGTAGCTGTTATAGCGGCGTTAATTTTTCCTACTCCACTAAAACAAATAATATCCCCGTTTATCTCAATTTCATTATCAACCTCAATAGGTAATGCTACTATATAAATTTTACTCATACTGGATTAAACTTTTAACATCTGTAGGTTCATGTAGGAACTTTAGATCTATTAATACTAATTTGCCTATTACATTATAACCAGCTTCTTTACATAATTCAACAGCGGCACTCATAGTACCACCTGTAGCATAAACATCATCTACTATAACTACATTTCCACTCCCAGGAGCTATTTCAATAATATCTTCTCCATATTCAAGTTGATATGATTTAGATATTACAGGTGGAGGTAATTTACCTTTCTTTCTAATTAATTTAATACCTTTTTTATTATATAAGGCTAATGATGAAGCAAATAAAAAGCCTCTAGAATCAATACCAACATAATAATCAGGTATTTTAGTTAGTTTAGACATACTGTATATAGTATGAGGAAACAAATCATGATTTTCTAAAAGCGGTTGTATATCTTTAAATTCAACTCCTGGTTTAGGGAAATCAGACATAGATTTAATATTGGATTTAATTTGGTCTATATAATTCATAACAGTTTAGCATTTTGATCTCTATATGATAAGATAGGTGAAGACACAGGCCAAGTTATATTTAATTTAGGATCATCCCATTTTAAACTAAATTGATTATCAACATCAGGGTAGTCACCTTCATAAGCCCATTTATAAAAAAATACAGCTTCATCAGATATAACTAAATGACCATTACCTAATCCTGGAGGAACTAAAACAGATAGTTTATTATTCTGGGATAAAGTGATAGAGATATGTTCTAGAGATTTAGGGTCAACAACAACTAAAAATATTTCACCTGATAGGCAAGTAATTAGTTTCCATGATTTGTTATCTCCATGGATACCTCTTAAAACATGTTTTTTAGAGACAGCTACCTTATCATGGTTAAAATTTAATTTAGGAGTAAACTCATTATTATTCCAAACAGTCCAAAGTTCTCCTCTATTATCTTTAAAAGAATCTGTTTCTAAAATTTTTACATCAGTTAAAGTCATATTGAATTAAGTACATTAATTAATGTATCAATTTTTTCTCTTTCTAATGTAGGATAATTACCTACATACCAACTAAAATGATGAACATGATCTATATTTTTAAAATCATTATAATCAATATTATAGTTTTTCTTAAAATAAGGTTGACGTAATTGATTACCACCACCTGATAGGCCTCTTCTAAATTCAATACCTTTTTCTTTTAAAGTATTTTCTATTTTATCTCTTGTTTCAAAATTTTCTTCTTTTAAAACTACTATAAAAGCATAATTACATTGACCTTCCATTTCAATATCTGTAATATACTTATTAGAATCAAGTTTACTCATAAAGTAATTAAAATTATTAATCCTATGAGTGTTATTTGAATCTAATTTTTTAATTTGAGATAATCCAATTACAGCATTTAATTCAGTACTTCTAAAATTATGAGCTGGGGCGATAAAAATAAAATCTTTATTTAAATCAGGGTTATCAGAAATAATTCGCTGTTTTAAATTATCATCTGTCATTTCTCTCATCATACCATGAGAACGTAATGCTCTACATACTTGATAAAAATACTCATCATCAGTACAAATCATACCGCCTTCAATAGTAGACATATGATGGGCAAAATAAAAACTAAAATTAGAAGCAAAACCATATGAACCTACTTTTTTACCTTTAAAAGTAGTACCATGTGATTCACAGACATCTTCAATTAACAAAATGTTTTTTTCTTTACATAATTGAAGCAATTCATCTGTTAATCCATTAACACCTAACACATGAGTTAAAAATATAGCTTTAGTATTAGGTGTAATAGCTTGTTTTAATTTTTTAATATCAAATGAAAAATTCTTTAAATTAATATCACAAAATACTGGTTTAAAGCCACTAAATATAACAGATGATATATCTGATATCCAAGTTAAAGGTGGGACTATAATCTCACCATCTCCATAGATATAGTTTAGGGCTAACATAGTTAATTCATTTGCTGATGCGCCTGAGTTAACCATAAGGTTATATTTAGTTCCTAGCCAATTACCCCAAGCATTTTCAAATTCAATTACTTTAGGACCGTTTGTTAGTTTAGGGATTTGATCTTGACTTAAAAAATCAACTAGTGCTTTAACATCTTCTTTATCAATGTTGTCACTCATTAAAGGTAAATAAAAATTATTCATATCTATATTTATTTTTCATTATAATAATCTCCCCATTCAACTAATATTGTTGAACGGTTATCTGTTCTTTCATAAGCGTATTGGTATGCTTCAAAAATTTGACTAGGCTCATCTAGTTTAATAATATCAACTGTGTCACATAGTGCTTTGAACCCGGCTGTAAAATCACCTATATGCTGATGTTGGGGGTGTAAGGGGCGTTGGGATCCAATACCTGTTCGAATAATTACTTTAGGGGTAAACCCACCATCAGACATAATTTTAATTTTATCTAAATGGTTAACAATTTGGTTAGCTGCTAAAAGTAAGAAATTCCATCTAGGATAAATAGAAATTGGAACAGTACCATTTAAAGCCATTCCTAAAGATATCCCCATCTGCATATCTTCATTAACAGGCATCTCTAACAGTTTATTTTTATTTACATCTCTAATAGTGTTAGTCATACCTGTTCCAGCGTACTCAACAGCTTGTCCTAAAAACAATGTATCAGGTTTTTCACCTAACCAATCCATTGATCTTTTTAATTCATCAAAATATTTCATAGTTTAAAATTGAATTCGTTTTCCCCCACCAGCATGAGGATATTTAGTTTCATATTGGTAATAAATTATCTTTCTTGTTTCATTAGCGAAATATAAATTATTATTCCAAACTTGTTTAGTTTCTGTACAAACTGATTTGCCATTATCTTCAATAACATAAGTAATAGGTAAATCATGATTAACAGCATACTTCCAATTTTCAAAAAATGTTCCTGTTTCTGAGGTCATATCTCCTACAAAACACCAAACATGATTAGAACCTCCTTTACGTTTTATATCTAAAGCTACTCCTGTAGCAATAGGTACATTTCCTGTTACAATAGCTGAGGAATATATATTATACTCTGGGTAGCATAAAGTAATGGATTTACCTTTTAGGATATCTTGTTTAATCTGTTCGGGTGGAACACCTTTAAGTAAACATTGATAATGAGATCTCCAAGTACAAAATACCCAATCTTCAGGTTGTACATTTTTAAAAATATCTATCATTTGTTCTTCATTTCCATAATACAAATGAATAGGAGCCTTAATCATAGCATTGTTAAAACACTCAGCTATGTCAGTTTCAAAATCAATTAATTGTTCTTTGTTCATATTATTTATTTTTCAACTATTAAAAATTTTTTTCTTTTATTAAACATTTCAAAGAAATTTAATGGATGAGACCAAGAATCATATGTATCTCCCTTTTCATCTATCATTTTATGCTTTAAATGTTTATTTTCAACTCGTTTAGAAATTTCATCTTGTTCTGCTCTTTTATTATGCATACTATAATGCTTAATACCAACCATATTCACAACATCAACAATACAACTTTTATTTGATTTAGTTATAAAAGCATATAAACATGTATCTCCACCCCAAGTAGGTATTTCTTTAGGATAAAACTCATCTAGATCTTTACAATAGTTAGAAGATAATATAGGGAAACAACAACTTAAATCATTATAGGGATTTATAGCTTCTCCATTCCCATTCCAATGAGTATCATCATTTATTCTAAAATAATAATATAACTTATTTTCACCTATATTTGAAAATATTTCAGGAATAACCTCAGTAATACCAGAGTAGAAATACCCATCCCAGTTTTGTATAGCTAATTCACAATCATTACCTAATATCCAGGTAAAATAAGAATTAGAAGCTAGTTTTAATCCCAAATCATAATAATCATTAGGTAAATCTAATTCTTCTTTTTGTTTTCTACTAACAAACTTAAAATCATAAGTTATTTGAGAAGACATCTCATGAAATAAATCTAATGTTTGTTTATCATCATGATCACATATAGAAATAACTTCAATCCAATCTTTATTATAAGTTTTTTCTTCTATTGATAATAATAATTTTTTAACTAGATCATACCTACCTCTAGAAGGGAAAATAATTGTAATTAATTTTTCTTTACTCATATTAATAATATAATAAAATTTATTTGTTAAGCCAAGTTTTTAATATTATAAGTTTCTTTTATTTTATTAAGGATAACTTCATTACTAAAAGTATTATGAAATATCCCACATGTTAGTGGATCTATAATAGAATTATTTCTTAATAATATAAAATCATTTTCATTATATTCTGGGTTAATATCTATTTCTGTGATTTTATCTTTCCATAAGTAAGGAATTTCATCAATAAAACATTTCAAATCAGTTCCATTAACATCAATAACTGTGTAGTTAGGTTTACTTAAATTTATATTAACATAGTTTTTATCTGTATTATCATATCCTATTTTTAATCTAATGTTTTTATCAAAAAAACCTAGAGGTATATATAATGGACAGCTAATATTAGTTGCTTTAGCCTGTAGATTTATATCATGTTTACATATGTGAGTGTACCCATCAAAATGTTTAAAATACTCTCTATATGGTACAGCTTGGATTTTTAAAAAAGTAGATGGTATATAATCACCAAAAAAATCAGGTCTAGGTAAAAATTTATTATTAAATTCTCCTGTGAACCACCACTTATAATAAGTAGATTTAGTAATTATTTGCACACTATCAGCACAATCAGACATAGTGTACGCAAAATTTTCTAATAAATAATAACTTCCATCAGAATTATATCCAAAATTACTATGAGGATTTGAATTTAAAAATAAATTTTGAACTTCAGGCCAATGACTGAAATATAATGAGGCAAATTGGTTTTGGAAAGTATGTTTAAATTCATCTATAGTTCTTTGAAAAAATATAGGGGTGTAATCTATAAAAACATGATCATGATTACAACAATAAAAAATTAATTCATCATCAATTGAATTATATAACTCTTTCCAATCATTTTGTCTTTCACATCTACTATTATTTAAAATTAAATTAAAATCTTGGAACAAATCAGTGATATAATCAAATAATTCTTCTTTTTTAGACTCTAATTCAGGATGAAGAACTACATTTATAATAACCTTACTCCAAGGATATATATTAACAACACTAGCTAAAGTATACTTAAAAATATCTATATTATTATATTGAGAATAATTTCCCCTATAAAAAACTTGATTTTTACTATAAGATAAATTAGCATCATTATTTTCAGTTATTGTTTTTTTATCTAAATAAACATTATATAGTAAAATCATATACTTAATTTTTTTATTCCATTATTCCTATCTAAACAAATACTAAATGCAGCTTCTGCACCGTCAGGTTTTTTATCATTAATAAGATATCTAGGACCTCCTCCAATTCCCATTATAAGTTGATCATAAAATATACCTACTTCTGAGAGTTGGGTTTTAGTTATTTCTCTTAAACTTTCTTTTCTACCTGTTGTTAAAATGATATAATATCCTTTTTTATCCCATTCAAGTAATTTTTCAATTGTTCCATCTAAAAGTTCCATTTTATATTCAGGTTTAGCAGACATACATGGAGGAACATGTTTTACTAATGTACCATCAATATCACATATAATTGTTTTAGGCCTAATATCCATATAATTCTTTTAATTTATTGTTAATATTAGATTTTATTTTATTATCAATATTAGGAAAGTGAGATTTAATATTATTTAAAAACTCAGGATTAGATAATACATAATGCCCACATATTTTAATTAAATCTCGTTTTTGAATGTATGGATCAAAACTCTCATTAACCCACTTTTCCCATTTTTTAGATTCAAAACATATTTTCCAAAAGTTTTCTATTGTCCCAAAATCCCAATTTTTTTCAATTTCATCTAAGTAAGTTAAGGTTTCAATTAATCCAAATTCAGGAGCAATATTAATACAATCTAATCCTAATTTAAATTTTTCATTGATTACTGATACTGGGATATAGTCACCATTGTGTTCTTTAGAAATAAGATTATAATGTTTACATACATCAATCATCTCTTTTAATCTAAAAGAATCATAATTACCTGTTTGATTTGTTCCTTTTAATGATGTGCCAGATTGTATTACAAGATATTTAATTTTGTTAAATACAATTGGATCTAATTTATCCTTTAATTGAATAACTAACTCTTCCAACTCATATGGTTCAAATCGTCTAATTGCTTCTTCAGTTCCAATCTCATATTGTAAATTAGGATTTAATTCATAACAATGTTCAATCATTCGAATTGTTTCTTTTAACCCTAAATTAAATGATGGGTATTTTTTCCAAGGATCAATATGAATAATATCAAAAAACTTACAATCTTCTGTCAAAGATTCATATCCATCATCTTCAAATTGTCCTTGTCTAGGTCCTGAATGGTCTCTAACTAGTAGTATTTTATCTGTTTTGGATTTCACATACTCAGTAAACTCTTTAGTTGTCCAATTATTAACATAACCTCCATCCCACTCTATTTGGCGGCGGGATGGGATTAATCCTATAATGTTATTTGTCTCATTACAGAATTCTATAATAGAATCTGCCACATTTTTAGACATTGGTCCTATAAAGTATTTTACACTCATTTGATTACTACTATTCTTCGTTCAGATTCTATTTCATTAAGTAAATCATATTCAATTTTAAAATCATTTACCCATTCATAAAATGCTTTCTGTTCATGTTGTCTATACCTTTCAATATCTGTATGATTATAATACCATTCATCAAATACTATAACAGTGCCAGGTACAATATAATCTCGTAATTCATATAAAACTGTAATAGTTGAACTATATAAATCACAGTCAACATGTAATAACCCAATAGGTTTAGCTATTTGTTTATATTGAGGAATAGTATCATTAAACCAACCTTTAAAAAACTCAACTCCTTCAATTACTGGAACTGCACCATCTTTATTAAAAAATCCTTTTTTAAGAGGTGTTCCGATCCAATCCTCAGGTAAGCCTTCAAATGAGTCAAACCCATATACTTTAAATGTTTCAGGTAGTGAATTTCTTAATTGCGTGATTGTATTTCCTTCCCAAACTCCAAATTCTAGTACATGGTTAAGTTCTGGGTTAATAAGAGATACTGCTTTTTCTAATGTGAAGTTCATAAATTTTTAGATTTGTTTATTTGTTTATATAAATTATATTTTCCAAAATTGAATAAAAAGTTGTTAAAAGGATACTCATGAAGTGGAGCCATATTAATCCATATTAAGGATGTCAATGTGTTAACTTTTTTTAAATCATATCCTTTATTTGTAATAAAAGAATGTAATGTTTCTTTACATTCATTTAATATACTATTAGTTAAAATATAACAAGCATCTGGGGAAGATCCAAATAGGTTTTTATTAACTAAGTCATGGTTAACAGTTAAATTGTGATTTAATTTAGCTAAATCATAATACATGTCTCCTACTTTTAAATCCCCAGCAAAATCCTGTCTCCAATCAATTAAACAAAATCCATCTTGAGTTTTAATAATATTATCCAAAATAAAATCTCCATGGAATTGATTTGGTATTCCATCACATAACCAATCTGCGTCTATATTTTCTATTAAATCATAAACATCAGGTATATATTCATCATTAATAAAATTAGATTCAGGATAATGAATAAGATAGTCCGCTACTCGTTTTTTAGTTTTGGTTATATAAAAATCAAAACATTTCTTTTTAAAATCAGTACCAGGTTGGGAAACCCATAAATTTTCACTAGACCAATTTAAAAATTCTAAAAATGTTTTTTTTCTAACAGATCTTGAGAATAATATACCTTCTGCTTTTTTATACTTATAGAAATTTTCAGTTGAACTTATAACATCTGGTACTAAATTTTTTAAATTAGCAGCTCTAATCACTCTATTTTTATTAATAGTAGAATTAGCAAAAAATTTAATTACAAAATCTTTAAAGAAAAATATAGATTCATCTTTTTTATCTAATACTTCAATACTACTTTTAAATGACTTTCTAGTTTTAATTAACTCAGAAGTATTCCCAATATCAAACCAATTACCATGATTAATTTCTTTATAATAAAAATTAATTTTAGGTAACATATTATTTATAACATGGACATCTGAAGTATCTAAATGGTTAATGGAAATTAATTGTTCTAAGTAATGGAAAAACAACTCAAAATCTTTTATACCTGCTAATCCAATATAGGAAAAATTAAATCCTAATTCTCCTTTTTCATTTATTTTAATTAGTTTATCACCAATTAAATTAAGAGTTCGATATTGAGATGAATCTTCTTTATAAGAACCTATTATCCAATTTTTATCTAAATTAGGTACACTAAAGTCTTTTACAATAGTATCTGAAGCATGGAATATAAAAGGACTGTTAATAACATGTTTGCATTGTAATAGTGAGTATCCTAAGCTACTTCCAGGGCCTTTGTAATTATCTACTTCAATAAAAGTAAAATTATGGTTAGGATAGGCTAATTGTAAAAATTGTTTTATATGAGACCCAAAATGTCCTAATGTTATTACAAATTCAGTATTATCAGGATATGATTCTATAATATAGGAAATAGCAGGTTTGTCAGCTATTCTTACTAGACTTTTATTAGTATAATCAGTTAATTCTCCTAGTCGACTTCCTAGTCCACTTGTTGTGATTAAAACCTTATATTCTTCCATAACTATCATTTATACGGACAATATCATCTTCTCCAAAATACTCCCCGTGTTGTACTTCTATAAATATTAAATCTTCATTTCCTATGTTTGTAACACGATGTTTAGTGAGAACAGGTACAACAATAGTATCTCCTACATTATATTCTTTTTCAATGTCATCCAATATAATAGCAGCTTTTCCTTGTACTATAATATATACTTCACTCCTTTTATAATGATATTGATAACTTGGAGCTTGTCCTGGATGGATAGTAATTTGTTTTACTTTACAGTATGGGGCGTCTAATATATTTTCAAATTGACCCCATGGGCGTTGTTCTTTATAGTTCATTTATTTTTCTTTTTAATTTTACTTTTAACATATCTAATATATTATCAACTGCTATTTGTCCAAATTTATTTTTTACTTTTTCTAAAAATGGAGGATAAGAATGATAATCATCAAATGCTTTATCTCTAAATTCTAATACTTCAGCTGCAGTTAATGTATCAGTAGGTAATGGAAGTGTTTCATATCCATGAAATGAATATCCTTCATAAGTGTCAGGCAATGGTATACCTTTTTCAACAGCATCTTTATACAATATACTCCCAGGTAAAGCCATAGCAGCATAAGCATTCCATCCAAATGTGCATAATTCTTTAGATAAATCTAAAGTTTTTTGCATGCTTTCTTTAGTATCACCAGGTAAACCAAATATGTAATTAGCCATTACTTCAATATCAGCATCATGTACATGTTGAATAACCTTATTAATATCAACATCTTCAAATCTACCTTTAGATACTTCTAAACGAACTGTTTTATCTCCACTTTCAATACCTAAAGCTAACCATTTAATACCTGCTTCTCTAACTAATTTAAGCAAATCAGGACGACGAACAGTATCTACTCTAGAGTAAGCCCACATTCTTAAAAATTCACCATAGCCTTTATCTCGAAGCATCTCACATAATGGAACATAGTATTTACGATTAAGTAAAAACATTTCATCAGTGATTTTAATTGTATAAACTCCTAGTTCAACTAATTTATCAAATTCTTTAATAATAAACTCAGGTGACCAGTATCTCATTAAACTATGATTTCCCGCTACACCAATTTCATCTTCATTATCTCTATTTAAAATATTAATCATACAGAAATCACATCCAAATTGACATCCAAGAGATGTTTGAATAGCAGCATATGGTGATCTTTTATCTTGATCATATTCAGCATGCCACATAGGAGCACGATATAAATCAAGTGGTTTTTCTTTCATTGGAAGTAGATCCCAAGCATATCCTGGGAGGTCAATATCCATTAATTCATTAGGTACTACTTTTTCTGATAAGTTAATTTTAGGAATACCATTTTGTCTCCATACAATGCCTTTAACATGACTTAAATTATTTATATCAATTGTTTCTTGAGCTAATACATTGTGTAAGGCATAAACACCTTCATTTGTAAAACCAAAATCAATTGAAGATTCATCATTTAAAGCTTTAGTTGGTACAGCTTGAATATAAGAACCAATATAAGCAATAGGTATTTTCACCCCACATTCTTTTAAGTATTCAGATAAGTAAACAGCACCACTCATGCTTACAGTTCCAGCATTTACATTTTGACCATAAACTACAAAACAAACAAGACGAGGATTTAAAGATTGAACCCTTTCTAATACTTGTCCCCTATTTAATTCTTCAGCGTTAGCATCAATAAGTCCAACTGTATAACCTTTAGAGCGACAAGATTCAGCTAATAATAAAGCCCAAGTTGGGGGTTCAATTGCTGAATAATCTTTAGCTAGTCCTTGGTAAACACCTGTAGCATTACCTGGAGCTATAAATAAAACATCTATCATAAGTTTGTAAAATCTTTATTTTTGAATTTAGTGATTAATTGATATCCTTGAATTAATTCTTGAATACCATCTTCTAATGTAAATTGTGGTTTCCATCCTTTAGATTCTAATTTAGCATTTGAAACCATATAATTTCTTTGATCAAAATCTTGTTTAAATTCATTTTGAACAATAACTAAGTCAGGAATAAACTTTTGAATAGTTTGAGCTAATTCTAATTTAGTACAATTAGCTTCTGTTAAACCAACATTAAAAGCATTATTATTACATTTATCATAATTTTCAATCATGAATAAAAATGTATTAGCAATATCTCTAATATGAATATAATTACGAGTAAAATGTGATTCAAATAATACTAAATAACCATCATTTACTGCTTTATAAACAAAATCTTGAACTAACAAATCCATTCTCATTCTATATGACATTCCAAATACAGTAGCTAATCTTAAAGCAATACCGTTACCAGAATCTAATAATGCTTTTTCAGCATCACATTTTGTCTCAGCATATAATGAAAGTGGTTTAAACGGGCTGTCTTCAGTAATAATTTCAGTTGAAGAACCATATTAGCTATTAGTATTAGGAATCATTACCATTTGGTTTTTAGTAACCCATTCAGTAATATTTTTTACTTGCTCATAATTAACTTGAATAGTTAATTCTGGGTTGGCTTTACAAGCTGGCATTCCTACTATAGCTGCTAAAGGAATAATAACATCATGAGATTCTACTAATGGTTTTAGTAATTGTTTATCTCTAATATCACCTAAAATAAATTTAAAATTTTTATTAAAGGTAAAAGGAGCTACTGATGTTTGTTTATATAGTAAACTATCTATAACTGTTACTTGGTATCCTTTATTTAATAATACCTCTGATAAAACTGAGCCTAGGTAACCAGCTCCACCTGTGATTAAAACTTTTTTCATAAATTATTTTTAATTATATATTAACTTTTTTAAATAACATATACCAATTCCAACTTTGAATTAACTCATCTGGAAGTAATGTTTCACTGTCTAGTTTAGGGCTATATGGGCAAACTAAATTAGATTTATATTCTCCTAAAAATTCAAAATTATGATATTCCATAAACAATATCCAATTGTCATAATCAAATAATCCTCTATATATCCAATTATGACCCATTCTCCAATTAGGAACACTAACAAAAAATAATCCTCCATCTACTAAAAGCTTATGAGATTGTCTCATTATATGAGATGGATTAAAAACATGCTCTAAAAAATCATTAGCCATCACCATATGATATTCTTCATCTAAACCCTCAATATCTAAACCATCAGACATATCTTTTACAAAGAATTTGCCTTTATATTTTTTTTCTTCAAATACTTGTTTAGCTATAGGTTTATCAATTAAATGATAATCTATATCATGATTAACTTTTTTATAAATTTCTTGAGCTAAAGCCCCAGGTCCAGGTCCTAATTCTAATATTTTTGATACTTCAGTTTTATTAATAATTGAACTTATAATATTAGCTTCATGCTCATATCTTGCTTTCCAAGCTTCTTCTTCTAACCGTTTTGAAGTATAATTATGTTTATTTTCCTCAGCCCATTCAGTCATGTCTTTTGTATCAGCATCATGAACTCGTGGAGTTACTTCATTTGGATGTCTATATAATCCCATGTTTAAATTTTATTTATTACCAACTTATATTCCAACCTTTAAATTCAGCAGCTAAACAATCAATTTTATAATCTTTTCTACCACCTACAACTTCTTGTATTTTATTTTTAGCTGTATTACGAATACCATTTAATCCGTGAGTTAATTCAAGATTATTACCGTCTTTAATACCTTTACGATAATTAGACTCATTATGCCAAATATGTAAATTCATTTGACTTAAAACTACTATAGCTCGAATTGTCTCAGCTGTAATTTCTGATTTATTTTCATTAATATGAGCTTGAATATCATGAACTATATCGGCTATTTCTTTAGCGTATTCATCTTTATGTTCAGAGATGAATACTTCTTTGAGTTGTACAATTGATAGTCTATCTATCAATTCACTTAATGTTGGTAAATACTTTCTTTCCATATTTTTTATTTATTTTTGTGAATCTCCTTTCCATACACGATATGAGTCTGAGTCAAAATGCTGAGTAGAGACTTCAAATACTACTCCATCTTCTAAAGCTTCTAACTGGTGAGGTTGGCCTGGTTGTTGTCTTACAATATCTCCTGAGGTTAATGTTTGTTCTTTTAAGTCAGCTGTTTCAGTATCAATCCATCTATATATAAAAGTTCCTTTATCAACATACCATGTTTCATCTTTTATCATATGATAGTGCATACTAAATTTACATCCTTTTTTAAAAATTAAAAGTTTACCACAGTATAATTCATTATTTTCAATAATTAATTCTTCACCCCAACCTTTAGGTACTTTACACCCTTCACAAACTATTGGTTTTTCCATAATTTAAAATTTCAGTTGTTGATTTATTTTTTATTCTATCAAAATAAATTATTTTAGGTATATATTCTAATCCTACAATAGGTTTATCTCTATAATCACTTCCAATAACCATACAATCTGGTTGATATTGTTTAATAAGATTAATTAATTGATTATCTGTGTTGAATATTTCAACAGTATCAACATATTTTATAGAGTGTAAGAATTCAATTCTATCTATTAATGTATTAAATGGTCTGTCTTTACTTTTGAATTTTTTAATTCTTTCATCAGTATCAATACCTACTTTAACTTTTCCTAATGTACTCGCATATTCAAGTAATTTTATATGTCCTATATGAACAACATCAAAAGAACCATTTACCCATACTTTATTCATAATGAATTATAATAGTTATTTTGTTTTTCTTGACGTTCTATTGTTTTAGGATGGTATAGAGCTAAATCTTCATATGCTGGTAATTGAGCCATGGTTTTGTATCCTTCTATAACTTCATGAACTTTATTTTTCCATTTAATATCAGGAGTATTTTTATAGATTCTCCATTGATAATCAGGCCAATTAACCCATCCATTTTCATTAACATGCCATCCCCATTTAACAATATGTTCTGGAGTTAAGCCTTCTACAGTATTAACTCTTGGAACAACATATGTTTCTACAGTTGGATTAGTCTCTAAAATTTTAGGTAATGATTTAATTAGATACTCATTAGGTAATTCATCAGCGTCAATTTGAAAAATATAATCCCCAGAGCATAAGTTCATTAGTTGATTTTTCCAATCAGCAAAATGCCCTTTAAATTCACTTTCTGTTAAGATAATAAAATCTTCAGAAGAATATATACTTAATTGATATAATAGCTCTAAAGAGGCTTTTGGTTTATCTAATAAAACACAAATTTCATCTTCAGGGCGTTTATGTTGATGGAGGAAACTAATTAGACGTTTAATTTCTTCCAGTTCATTACAAACTGTAATAGCATAACTAATTTTCATATAACCTTAATATAATAAATTATCCTAATAGGCCAACATATTCTAAAGCATCTATAAATTCTCTTTCTTCAAAATGTTGAAGTGTATCCATATTCATTCTATATTCATAGAATTTACCTGGTTGTTTTGGGATTGGGTATTTTTCTTTTTCTTCTTCTGTTACTTGAGTTGCTTTAACAGCAGCCCATTTCCATTCATTAGCATTAGTACCATTTGCAAATATCATACCTTGTGCTGGGTGGTTGATTGTTTGTGGTAACCAAATTAAATTAGTGTTAGAGTCTTTCCAAGCTAATGCTTTATATAACTCAGGTAGCACTTCCATCTGTTCATTATAGAAATCACTTCCTTCTGTCATTAAACTGTTAGTCCAATAACCACAAGATAGAGACATCCAATTTGTAATTTCAGGTGTAACTTGTGTTTCATAACACAAGTCACCTCCTGATTTAGGGCAAGTTATAATTTTATCTGGTGACATTTTCTTCTATTTTTTTAAGTTTTGGTAATTCAATTTTATCTAATTTAGGCAATTGTAATTTAATTTCTTTAGGAAATTCAGGAATATATTGATCAAACAATTGACTCACTTTATCCTTCATTGCTTCCCAACTAAATTCATTTTTGCTTTTATAAGCTTGACGTTTAGCACCATCAATATATGTTTTATAATTTTCAAACATGTTTTTTAGGTGGTGTCCTATATGACCAGCATCAACTGAAAACCATTGTGATTCTTTTAATAACCAATTATTAGCCGCACTTGGATGAACATTAGTCATAGTACCTGGGAGCATACTGGTGAATTTTTCATCTAAGAAATCTTTATGGCCACTCCAATTAGTTGTAATGATTGGTTTTTTAGTTAGACTAAATTCAAGTAATGGGCGACCAAAACCTTCACCTTTAGTTAAATTAATCATTGCTTTTACTTTAGAATGGTTATATAACTCATTCATTTCAGAATCAGTAAATTCACCATGTAGTAAATAAATGTTAGGTAAATCAGTTGAATTAACTGTTTTTTTAATTAAATTAATTCGTTTTAAAATTTCATCTCGATCAATATAAGAAGAACCAGCTTGAGATGTTTTTAAAATAAGTGCTGGTTTTTGTTTTTTATTCTTAAATGTTTCATAGAATGCTTTAATTAGTAAACCAACATTCTTTCTATCCTCACCTAAATCACCATTAATCCAGTGACCTACAAACAAGTAGCAGAATTTTTCTTTAATATCATTCAATTCAGGAAATGATTCTACTGTATCAAGTGATTTATAAACATTAGTATCTACTCCTTCAAACAATACTTCAATAGGTTGTTCAACTTTAATTTCTCCAAGTGTTTGATTAGTACGTTGATCTACTTTTTGAAGTATAGTCTTAATAAATGTATCTTTTGAATGTTCAGAAGAAGTTAATGTTAAATTCATTCTATTAATACCTTCAACCCAATCACCAGGTGATAATGTTGTTTCAATACCTGCTGTGACACCAATATTATATTTACCAATAGATTGGAATTCACTTGGGATTGTAATCTGCATCCATACTTCAGGCTGTTTTGGGAGTTGAGGTTGATGCCATAAATGTGGGATTAAAAATTTCCACTCATGGTTATCTTCAATAAATCCCCAAGGAGTATTACCCCACATTTGAGGAAGAATTTTAACTTCATATTTGTCTAGTTCAATAATTGCTTTAACTAGATCTCGAGATCGGGCACCATATCCACTATAAGTGTCAATAGGGCATGAAATAAAAAATAATGGTTTCATATAACTTTTTGGTATTAATAAACTAATTTATGAGGTACAGTTTTGGGTTTAACTTCATTAGTGTTCACTAATTCATATTTTTTTCTTGGTTTCCAAGTTTTAAATAATTTATCTAAAGTTGTGATAACTTTTTTACCCATATTTGAACTTGTGAATCCTGCTTCATCACTTAAAGCCCATTCACGTCCTTTTAAACCTCGAGCTTTTCTTTCTTCTTTAGACAAGTCATAAACTGCTTTAATTTGTTCAGCTGCATCTTCTGCATTGCATCTATCATCCCAAATATATGGTGTTAATGGTGAACCTTGAATTGAGCGGTTAGTTGGGTAGACTGGGAAGGCCCATTCACCATGCTCTTTAATAGTACCATTATGATTAGAAGGAAATTTTTCATCAAAATCAATCCATTTATCTTTTTTACTAAAACGCATTTGATCTTGCATTCCACCTGTTACATTAGCAATAATTGGATTTCCTGCTAATAATGCTTCTGTTAAACTTAATCCCCAACCTTCATTATTAGTTAATAAAATTTGACAGTCAGTACTATTATAAAGTAGATTCATTTGATCAGCTGGGAGCATATGAGGTGAGAAAATAATATTGTATTTTAAATCATCACCGAATAATAATTCTCTTACTGCTTCTAAGTCAGTACCATTATCATCTACTACTTGAGTATGTAATACAAATGCACAACGCTTTGCTTGTTCTTCAGATAATTCATCAATAAATAACTTATAAGCCATCATTGTATCTGGGATCTGTTTGCGGCGAATATTTCGTGAGTTGAAGAATAAAACAAAATCAATTTCTTTATTTCCAAATAATTTCTTTTTAAATTCTTTTAATTCAGGTGTATTAATATCAAGTGGTTTAAAAATATCTTCATTTAAACCATGAGGTACATACTCAATAATTTTATTTTTAGCTTTATCGCCTAGTACTAAAGTATTAATATTTTTAGTTTGTTTAGAGATAGCTAATAGAGCATCACATGATTCATAATATGCTTTATTATACATTGGGGCCGGATAGTCATCCCAAATGTTAAGATAAATGATAGGCATTTTCTTTCTAATCTCATTTTCAATTTGGAATAACCAAATAAAATATCTTGGATCAGTAATTAAGAAAATAGCATCAGGTTTTTCAATTTGGATTAATTGTCTAATTAATCTAACATCTCCATATCCATTAGTTGGATATAAAATAACAGAGCTGTCAGTTAAACTAGTAGTACTATTAGTATCAGTTGATAAATCCATTCGTTTACCAGCGTCCGGGTGATTAATAGCACCCCCTACATTTACCCAATTAAAATGCTGGGCTGTGTTTAATACTAATTCTCTAGCAACAGTAGCTACACCTGAATGTACTCTAATATCATCACAGATTAAAAGTATTTTTTTCCTTTTATCTGGAGGTAAATAAGCAAAACTTTGATTCATAAAACTTTTTATCGATTTAAATTATTGTGATTGTGAATTGATTTTCTAAATTCATCTGATGTAAGATATAAATGGACTGCTCTGTCTACAAGTTTTTGTAAAGAGAATTTTCGCTTAACACATTCCATTTTAAAATCGTCAAACAAGTCGCTTTGAACTTTTACGCTTGTTAATGTCATATCTTTTTTATCCATAACGTCATTTGTATATAAATATATACAAAAATACTATTTGTTACAAAGATCTTTCCTTTCATTAAAAGGACACCATTGACAGTTTTTACTTGGTGTTATGATATGTGATGTGTCTTTGTATGTTCCATCTATATTAAAACATTCATTTATAAAATTATTTATAGCAGTTAATGCTTTTTTCATTTTAATTTTACCACTTGGAGGAGCGAATTCTTGAACTCGACTTTGAGGATATTCACTTTCTTCCCATATTTTTCTCTTTAATATAATAAACTCAACATCAATATTATCTTCAGGAACACCATATTGATCACTAAAGTATTTTTTATAGAATAGTAATTGAAATTGTTTGCGCTCATCTTTTTTAGCATTTTCATTCCATCCTCGAGTTGATGTTTTAAAGTCGTATATTTTAAAGGTATTTGTAGGTTCATGATACATCACCATATCAATATAACCCTTGTATAAAACGTTTTTAAACGCATTATTAGGTGTTGTGACAATAGGTAACTCACAAGCAACTAAATACCATCCTCGTTTACTAAAGTAATTACCTCGTTTTTTCTTAAAGTAATTTATAATAGCTATACCATCATCAAAAAATTCTCTCATTTCAACTGCACTACTGAAGTGAGTGTCTTTATTTGCTTTATACTCTTCTAAGTATGTTTTTCTAAATTCGTCTTCAAAAAATGTTTCTATATCAAATCTATCTGCAGCCGCGGCACTTTCATTATATGCTAAAGTGAGATAATGCTGAATAGCACTATGCATAGCGGTTCCGAAGACAGTATGAATAGTAGATTGGTAGGGTTGTAATCCATCTTTGTATTGTAATTCCCATTTGTGAGGACATTCATGATAAATAGAGAACTGGCTATAAGAAATTGTTTTATGGTAGGCATAATTAATTTCTTGTATAGGTTGTTTTTGAATCGTTTTTACTATAGAAGGTATTTTCACGATTCAAATTCTTTAAGATATTGTTGTTTAAGTTTTTCTAGATATAGAATAGCATCCATATGCTCTTGTTTAGCATGCTCTATCCAATCTATTAAAGCTAAATCTTCTCTATCTAAATCAGTACCATATTTTTCTTTACCTTTGATACTACGTTCTTCAAATTGTTTTATAACTGATGTTACAATACTATCTAGTTTCATTTTAATAACTTTTTAATTTCTTTATCATCAACACCTCTTTTCTTTAAAATATTCTTAATAGTATCACTATGATGCATATGATAATACTCATACGCCTCACGCAAAGAGCATTCATAGTAGGAAGCTAAATGTTGTAATAACTCCTCTCTAGTTTTGGTTTTTGTTGATTTAATATATTTTAAAAACATGTTTTTCTTTGGAATCATATATAAATATAGCTTATATATTTTTTCCTTCTCAGTATAAGGAATATTTTGAATTAAATTTACAAACTCAATATACTCAGGATTCATACTGAGGAAGCGGTGCACCATATAAGGATTAAATGATGTCCTATCTTCCTCAGTAAATGAGTCCCAAGATTGT